>Ga0172380_10004306_pt1 | contig 18415 bp, 25 predicted proteins | sample Leawe162metaG_FD_119747 | JGI IMG/M metagenome (GOLD analysis project Ga0172380, IMG submission 119747) | Leachate microbial communities from a municipal landfill in Southern Ontario, Canada - Leachate well 162 metaG | ecosystem: Engineered > Solid waste > Landfill > Unclassified | place... | reverse complement strand
GCTAATAGCACGTTCAATTCGTCCTCGAGACTGTGCATTTCAGCGGACAATTGTTTGTGTGCGGTGAGTGCCGCGTCGTCGTCTGCGAGAGCTTTCTGATACTCTTTGTCTGTAGAGACCCACATTCCCAGCGCACGTTCTCGGGATTTTTCGTTTGATCCGAGCGCTTTTTCTCCGAGTTCGCATTGGTTGTCGATTAGCAATTGTTCTGACCGCCAGCGGGCGAGTAGAGTAGCACGAGCCGCATGTGCGGCGGCTAGATCGGCCTTTACGGCAGCTTCACGAGCTGCGCGCAATTTCCGAACGAGTTGTAATGCTCGCAATCCGACACTCAATTTGTTCGATATATCGTCTATATCGAAATCGGGAAGCGGGTTATCGGCGGTGTGAGCGGGTGATGCATTCAACGTATCCATGTAAACCCCCTAGATCAAATTCGGCGGCGCGTTCTCCGCCGTGCGTTCAGCAATTTTTGTGGCGATATGTTGTTTGAGTTCGTCAATTGTTCCTGGCCAGTCGCGGAGGCTGTCGATATTGAGCAATTTGTGTATGTCGATGTTACTGAGACTCTGCGACCTGGCCCAAGCCCAGAATGCGGCGCGGCGCTGCGGGTCGTCTGCCCAATGTCGTTCTGCATCGACATCGGCGGTACTAACTGGTTGTGCATCAGGAATTGTCTCAATCTCGGTTTCATCGAGAAATCCTAGACCGCAAATTGAAAGTGTCACTCTCCGCTTTGCCTTCGTTTCGGCTTTCATCATTGCGTTTGCGAGCGCGTCGCCTTTCAACGATCCCACGGCCACGGCGCCGGTGCTCTCGTCGGCTCGTCCATCGGGTAGCACGGCGCGAGCGGTGACTACATACACGTCCTGGATCATTTCGCGCGCCGTGATTGTCAGTGCAACGTGATCACGGCGCCGTAGCTGCTCTGCGGCGTCGCGTTTGGCGTAGAGCGTCAGGCGAGCGTTCAATGTTATGTACTCAAACGGGCGGGTAAGCGGGTTGAGATCAAGGCTTTTGCACAGGTGCTGGTAGTATTCGAGCCGTTGCGCGCTCGAGAGTTTTGCCAGATCGCCCCCTACGAAAACCGCTTCTGCGGTTTGAGCAGAAATGCTCGGTTGCGTCTCGTAAACCGCGGGTGTTTCAGTCATTTTTAATTCTCCTCTCGATTTTTGATTCAACTCTATGCAATTTAGTACCCACGCCCTGCCGCGCCACGCCTCGCCGATTTGTACTAGCTACTGCGTTTGATTTCGAACATACCAAAATTACCGTCGCATTCGGGACGCCATTCGCCGATGCCAACGGCGAATCCAGCGAGCTCGAGCAGGTTGATAATCTGCTCTGCGCTCACAAATGCTGCGTTGTAGCGTACCTGAAACGTTATTTCCCAGCACTCGAACATCGCGCGGTATGCTAGAGTAGTTATGCCCCGGCCAATTACGGTTCGGTCGGTGCGCATCACGGGCGCACTACCGGAGATCGGTAATAGGTCTCCGAGAACGTGAAACGCCCCGCGTCCCTGCGTCATCGGAAACGTGTCTGCCCAGCGGCATGCCGACACGCAGGCTCGTTTAAATGCGACCGCGGGGAATCCGTAGCCCGTCCCGGCGGCGAGGTGGTACAACGAGTCTTGGAACTCCTGGTCCGGGTCGCGCGCCGGTCGTGCGCCACGGGCCACCTTTTCTTGTTTTCCGGCCATGCGGGACCGCTTTTCTTCAGAAAAGCGGTTACAAATGAGCGGTGTCACTCCATGCACGGTTATTTCTAGCGTTTGCAGGTTCAGTTCGTACAACACCGGTTCCGTATTCGATTTTGCCATGTTGCCCCCTCCCCCTGTTTTTTATGTATACTGCTCTGTCGTCAATTCCGGCATGGTGAAACTGCAGGTCTGGGCAGCCGTCACGCGCAGAGCAGTATACAACTGCTAGTTGCGCACTGTCCACGGCACCCACGTGCCGTTCGGCATTTGATGCCATTCGAGGACATCATTATGTAGTGTTACGTTAGGAAATTGCATCGCGGCGGTTGGAACCATACAGACGGGCATGAGCGCACGGAACACGATGCAGATAGCGGATTCTCCGAACGCAGTTTGTACGGGAAACGCTTTCACGGGTAGCGCGCCGAGGCAAACGTATGTCCAGTGAAGCGCCGACGCCAACTGCGTTGCTAGGTCTCTGCTCGGGTCGAGCAGAACGTATGTTTGATATCCCTGGTCGAACACGAAGCGGGCCTCATCGGCCGCTTTCATGAACCAATCTGTACTCTGCGCACGGACGGACATGCTGCTACTCTGCGCGAGTAACATTGATGCGACGAGAAACATCTGAATCACGACAGACAACAGACGCCTTGTAAACATAATGTTCTCCTTTACCTTTTCTTCCGGCCGGCTATGGCGTCATACGTCAGACCGACCGCGACGAGCACACAGAACGCGACGCACACGTTGAATAGCAGTTCGTTTGTCATAATCTGTCCTCCGGTTTGTCTGTGATCATACTGGCGAGTGCTAGTATGATCAGAAACACGGCGCACATGACACCTGCGTCGGCGAGCGTCATAGCACGATTAAACATTTTTTGCGACCGGTGCTGGTTGCAGTTTGAATTCGTGTACTCGTATGTACTCTAGTAGTGCGAGTTCCACGAGCTCGCTAACGGTGATATGTTGCAGTACGGCAAGCGCTTTTATACTAGTGTACACGTTATCGTCGAAATGCAACGACTTTACAGTTTTGTTATCCATATTACCCCTTTCTATAATTTGTCAAGTTCAAACACTTGACATTTCTTCCGGTGATGCTCGGCGCGAATCCTGGCTCTCGATACTCACCGTGAATCTGGTATGCCCACGCGCGGACGACACGGTCGTTGCGGACCTCGATGGCGTGTACGACCGGACGTGTGCCGCGGGCGACGTGACGATAGATTCCGTTTTCCATACCTTCTCCTTTACATATTATTTTTTAGGATGGTGATAACCCAGTCGGCGATTTCCTCGGCGGTGGCGGTATCTAGCCACTCCTGATGGAACGTCCCCGCGTCCCAATCGGCGTCGATAGTCTCCTCAACGTCGATTGCGCAGTCCTCGTATTGTGCATCGTGCACAATACGCACTACTCTATTGAATTTTTGTTCGTCGATCGTGAATCGTTTCATGGAACTCTCCTATGACCGGTATTCGGTGGTGACTACACTGCTCTGAACCAGAGCAGAGCCGGACGCAACATAACTGATATCTATGCACATATCAGCAATCTCATTCGCGACATTGCTGTTCAGCAATGCTGCGCAAGCGATATTGCGTTGAGAGCGACGGTTCTACTATATGTGCACCGGCAGAGAATGTGTCTCGGTCGTGCGTGTTGATGGTACCCGTGTGAAACGCCCTGATTCTGCTCTGCCCCGCGATGTTATTTTTATCGCGGGCATCTAATACGAACACTAGTTCTTCACCGCAGTTACGACACTTCATTTCAGTTTCCTTCTGCCCGCGTACTATCGCCCACGGGCGGGCGCTGGCGCTACTCGTTCGTATCATGCGGCGCCGCGTCGATCCAACCGCGGATGTACGCATTCGCGATGAACTGACGCGTTTTCGCATCATTGTCTTCTATTTCAACGTCCGTTACCTGTTCGACGCGGGCCTCGCACGGCCCGTTTTGTAGGATGCGTTTGTTGTCGTAATAGTCATCACGGCCCAAGCGGTACCAGTGCTGCTCTAACTCTTCCACAGCCACGCTCGACAATCGAGTCACCACGATGATTTCGCCGTCTTCATTTGTGTACATCTGAATCTCTCCTTTTGTTCTGCGCTCTGCGGGGCCTCTCACCCCCGCGCGTCCTCGCTGTCGAACCGAACACGAGCAGACGTACTAGATAGACGCTGCCCGTGTTTCATACTCATTCAGCGTGACCGCGCCATCGAACTTGAATCCACGTGGCCGGGGGACGTTGTCCGCTGCGCAGTCCATTCCTGAGATGTTCATTCGACATCCCACGCAGATCCATTCCTGCCGCGAATGGGAATATGTGTACACATGCACGTGCTGCCGCCCGTATCGAATGTACTTACCTGTCAGTTTCATTTCGTCCCTCCTTAACTGCATTTTTCTTACAATTATATTATACTATATTTCCATTAATTTGTCAATAGTTATTGGTAAACCAATTGTCAGGTTTTGGTTACAAAAACTCTTGACAAATAAACGATAATGGTGTATGCTGTGGATGTCGAAACATTGCGTTTCGGCGCCTCCTCTCGAGTGCCGTATCGCGGGGCTGGTACGGCACTCATCTATGGCTCGAGGTCGTTATGAATGACAGTGAGACGATCACGAATCTGTCGGGACTCAAACCTGATCCTCGCAATGCTCGTAAACATAATCCTCGCAACGTCGGCATGATCGAACGGGCATTGGGTGAAGTCGGTGCCGCACGCTCGATTGTGATCGATGAAAACGGTGTAGTTCTTGCTGGTAATGCCACGGTCGAGGCCGCAGCGGCGGCGGGTATAGAGCGCGTACAGGTAGTAGATGCCGACGGTGAGACTATCGTGGCTGTACGGCGGGCTGGACTGACGCAGGAACAGAAAACCAAACTAGCGCTATATGACAATCGCACGGCTGAACTGGCGGAATGGGATTCTGAGACGTTAGCAGGAATTGCAGATGAAATAGACCTCGCAAACGTTTTCACAAATGAAGAACTGCAAGACCTGCTCGCGCCGGAGGCGGATTTGTACTCGCTGCGGATCGAGGCTCCGATTTATGAACCTTCGGAACGCAAGCCGGCGGTCGCTGAATTGTATGATGATTCTCGAACGCAAACACTGATTGCACTGATTGACGCGTCTCCGGACGTGGCCGAGGACGTGAAAGCGTTTTTGCGGCTAGCTGCGCAGAGGCATACGGTATTGCGATTTAATCTGATTGCGGACTATTATGCTCACAGTCCAGCGGCGGTGCAACGGTTAATGGAGCAGAGCGCATTAGTCATCATTGATTTTGATAACGCGCTCGCCGATGGATTTGTGCGTTTGACGCGACAAATTATGGATCAAATGCGTGATGAATACGGCGATGACACAGACAAATGATTCGTTTGCGGTGTTCATTTTGTCGCATGGGCGCGCTGATCGCGTTTTGACATATGATATGTTGCGGCGAGGATCGTATACCGGACGAATCTACGTTGTAATCGATAACGAGGACGCGGCATGTGATGCATATCGTGCGCGGTATGGTGCACAGGTGGTGGTGTTCGACAAGCCCGCGGTCGCGGAATGGACGGACACTGGGGACAATTTCTCTCAACGTGATTCGGTTGTGTTTGCACGCAATGCGTGCTGGCAGATTGCTGAGCAACTCAATGTTGAATATTTTCTCGTGCTCGATGATGACTATCGACAGATTACATATCGGTTCACAACTGATTTGCGATTTACACATGAACGGAATGTTCTCGATCTGGATCGACTATTTGCAACAATTCTAGAGTTCTACAAGAGTATTCCGGCGGCGACAATTGCGATGGGCCAGAGTGGCGATTATATCGGCGGCGCCAAGGGCTCGGTGGCAAAACAGGTTCGTATTAAGCGCAAGGCAATGAACTCGTTTTTTTGCAGTGTGCATCGGCCGTTTCGGTTTCTGGGACGGATCAACGAGGACACTACGACGTATTGCGTGCTAGGAAATCGTGGTGAGTTGTTTTTGACATTTTTCAACACGTGTATACACCAAACTCGTACTCAACGTGCGGCGGGTGGACTGACTCCGGTATACCTGCGGCTGGGTACATATGTGAAGTCATTCTACAGTGTTATGTACACTACAGCATTCGTGCACGTGGCAGCTCTAGGTGTTTTGCATCGACGATTTCATCACGCGATCGACTGGATAAATGCTGTTCCGTGCATACTGGATGAAAAATGTCTTGTTAGTGCGGATTTGACAAATGGGTAGAAAACCGACCGCGCAGGAATTAATAGACGCTATTCCGGGATCGGGTGGTATCGTTACAGTTATCGCTAAGCGCGCGGGCTGCTCATGGCATACGGCGCGCAAATGGATTGACAGCTATCCGAGCGTGCTGGTAGCATATGAGAATGAATGCGAGCGATTGCTAGATATGGCCGAGAGCGAGGTTATATTGGCGATTCGGAATCATGATTTGCAAATGGTGCGCTACTATCTGTCGACAAAAGGGAAAAAGCGCGGCTATACGGAGCGCACCGAAATTACGGGTAAAGATGACGGCGCTATCATTATCGAATGGCCGGGTGATCACGAATGAAAGCGCGGATGGTGCGGCTTCCGGATTTGCACTGGGGACAGTCCGAGGTTGCGCGCTCGAAAGCACGGTTCCGCGTTGTAGCGGCTGGCCGCCGCTGGCGCAAATCCGGTCTGGGCGCGCTGGAGTGTGTCGTAGTGGCGCAACGCGGACAGCATGCGTGGTGGGTTGCTCCGACGTTTCCAATTGCGAGTATCGGTTGGGGCATGATTCGTTCTCTCGCGATACAATTTCCGGGTGTGCAAATTGCGGAGGGTGACCGTGTCGCTTCGTTCCCAGGCGGCGGATGGGTACAGGTCAAATCGGCGTCTGATCCCGACTCGCTGCGTGGGCAGGGGCTCGATCTAGTCGTACTCGACGAAGCGGCATTCATTCGGGAACGTGCGTGGGTCGAGGCGTTACGTCCGGCATTGGCGGATCGACAGGGACGCGCGCTTTTCATTTCGACACCAAAAGGCCGCAACTGGTTTTACCGGCTGTGGATCGCTGGCCAGGACGGTCGCACGGATTGGCAATCGTGGCAGTTCCCAACCTCGGCAAATCCGTGCATCGCCGTATCCGAGATCGAGGCAGCACGACAATCTATGCCCGAACGTGCGTTTTTGCAGGAGTTTGAAGCGCAGTTTCTGGACGATGCGGGCGCGGTCTTTCGGCGCGTGGGTGAGGCGACCGAGCGTGTGTTGCCCCTGGCGGGGGCAGTCGTGGTGGGTGTTGACTGGGGTAAGATCGACGATTTCACCGTGCTGACCGCAATCGACAGCGGCGGACAGGTGCTCGAACAGGACGCATTCAATCAGATCGACTACGCTGTGCAGCGTGAACGACTGAAAGCATTCTGTGACCGGCATCACGCCACGCGCGTTTTGGTCGAAACGAACAGCATCGGCGAGCCGATCAGGGAGCAGTTGTGGCGCGACGGGTTGCCCGTCGACGGATTCACCACGACAGCGCAGAGCAAAGCGGCAATTGTCGAGGCGCTGGCGCTGGCATTTGAGCGCAACGAGATAGGGCTGCCGCCCGACCGCGCGCTGGTGAACGAGCTTCAGGCATTCGAGATGTCCAGGTTGCCAGCGGGCGCGGTGCGCTACGCGGCTCCGCAGGGATTGCATGACGATCGCGTCATGTCGCTGGCGTTTGCCTGGCACGCGATCCGGCACCGCGTGGTTGACGGCGCGCTCATGGTGTGAAACGCGCCAAAAGCGAGCGCGTCTCAGGTATGATTCAGGTATGGATTCGAGGCTCTGAGGGCATTGTAGAGGCATGTGGTCAGTGTCAGGCAGTGTTACAGTCAACTCTTACTTGACACTTTGTAATAACGGTAAACTGAGGCGTTATGGTCAATCGACAACTTGACAGTCATACCAGAATTGCAGTTATACAAGACATAAACAAGCCTCTAGGAAGCCTCAGGGCGTGCCGTTATAGGTCTATGAATACTATAGTACCTGTGGAATCATGACAATATGAGAATGATTGACAGACTATCAGCGGCATATCGCGCGTTCGTGCTCGGCCCGGCGGTCGTGCCGTCCTGGGCGGTATCGTCCGCGTTCGGCCAGGTTGCCTCGGACGACGTAAACTACGGCGATTATGTCGTGACCTCGAACGCGGTCTACACCTGCGTGACGTTGCGTGCGGAATTACTGGCTGCATTGCCGCTGCGGTTGTATCAGATCGAACGCGGTGGCAATCAGACCGAAACGGACGGGGGGGAACTGGGCACGCTATTGAGCGCGCCGAACCCGTGGTGGACGCAATCGCGGTTGCTGAGCATGACTGAAATGTCGTTGGGGTTGTGGGGCACGGCCTTCTGGTTTCTCGAACGCGGGGTGTCAGGGAAGGGCCGCGCACGGGCGATTTACTGGGCACGTGGGGATTGCGTGACCGTCGTGCCCGACGCGACGGGGTACGTGCGGGAGTTCGTCTATCGTCCGACCTGGGGCGGTGACGAACTGCGGTTTTCGCCCGCCGAAACGCTCTGGCTGCGCTATCCCAATCCGCTCAACGAATTCGACGGGCTGTCACCGATGCGCGCGGCGCGCCTGGCGGCTGACACGGCCAGCGCCGCGATGCGCTCGAACAAGGCGATATTCGACAACGGTATGCAGCCCGGCGGATTTATTCAGCCACCGGCGGGCCAGGTCTGGACGCGCGAGCAGGCGCAAGAGCTCGAGGAATCACTGTCGAAGCGGTTCCGGGGCCAGGACAAACGACACCGATGGGCGGTGTTGCGGCAGGAATTGAATATGCAGCCTGCGCCGGTCTCGCCGAAAGACGCCGAGTTTCTCGGCGCGCTGGGCTGGGCGCTAGAGGACGTGTGTCGCGCCTACAAGGTCCCGCTCGATCTGATCGGCGGGCAGCGCACATATGAGAACGTCAACGCGGCAATGAAGGCGTTGTGGACGCAATGCATTTTGCCGGAGGCAGATTTCATCGCGTCTGAAATCACGCTGCAATTGCTGCCGCTATTCGGCGGCGTTGACCTGGCCGAGTTTGATCATTCAAAAATCGACGTGTTGCAGGAAGACCGGTCGGAGATCGTGACGCAAATGCAGGCACTGCACGCGATGGGCGTGCCACTGAATGCGTTGCTGAGCGAGTTTCAGCCGTCGTTGCTCCCCGATTCCGGCGCGTATCCGTGGGGCGACGTGTGGTGGGCTCCCGTTTCGGTCATGCCGACCAGCAGCGCGACGCCACCTGCATTGCCGACGGCGGAAACCGAGCAGGCACCCACCGTGGCAGCGGCCACGGCAACGCACGCACGCGGCGGGGGGTGCGAGTATGGCAGCGATGAGCACCGGCGGCTGTGGCAGCGGTTCGTACGGCGCACGGATGCGTATGTCGGCAAAATGCAGGCCGTGGTTGTCGATCACTTCACACGTGAGCGAGATTCGATTATTGGCAAACTGAAAGCGCGCGTGCCCCGGGGCACGTATAAACGCGATTTGCTCGGCGACGTGTTCGACGTGGTGGCGTGGGCTGCGCTATTTCGTGATGCGGTGAAACCGGTGCTGCGCATGGTCGTACGCGACGCGGGCGCGAACGCGCTCGATGATCTGGGACTGCTCATGGCGTTCGACGTTGACGCGCCCGCGGTGCGGGCATTCATTGCAGCACGGGCTCAGCGGTTTGTCGAGTTCGTTGAGGCGACCACGTGGGAGCAGTTGAAAGCGGCATTCGTGGCACACCCCGAGGCGGGCATTCCTGAACTGGCAGAGATCGTCGAGCAGGTTATGGGCGACCGCATCCGTTCCAGCGCTGAAACTATCGCGCGGACTGAGGTCATCGGCGGCGCGAACGGCGGCACGCTCGAGGCGTGGCTGCAGAGCGAGGTCGTGAAGGGCAAACGGTGGCTGTCTACGCTCGATGACCGGACACGTGATACACACGCTGAGGCGCACGGCCAGGAGGTTGGCATTCGAGACGATTTTCAGGTGGGCGGCGCGCGTGGCCCCATGCCGGGACAGATGGGCGCGCCCGAAGAGGACTGCAATTGCCGGTGCACGGCGACGGCGGTGCTGGATATGGGAGGATAAAATGGCGAACCGAGGTTGGATTGACGCGGCCAAACGCTGGCCGGATGGGATCGGGACGTACCTAGTGTGCATCGACGGGACGGTGATGTTTGCGGTGTGGTGCGGCGGCGGTATCTGGCTGCGCGACGGTGCGGTGCTGAATGTCTCGCACTGGCAGCCACTGCCTGACCCGCCAGCGCGTAGCGAGTGGGAGGTGGGAAATGCCGTACACAATAGCTGAGGACGGGCCGGAAAAGACGCCGTTTTGCGTCTACAAAGCGGACGCCGAGGGCAACCCGACGGGTGAAACCCTGGGCTGCCACGAAACACAAGAGCAAGCCGGTGCGCAAATCGGCGCGGTCGAACAGGCTGAGGCAGAGCAGGCCAGCGCCGCACCTGCAACGCAGCCACCGCGCGCGTTCTACATGCGCGCGTACATGCAGCGTGCTGAGGGCGACAAACCCGCCGCCGAACCAGGCAGTCCGCTGCGGTTTGTCGCGTCAACCGAAGGCAAAAAGCGCGACGGCCTCGACTTGAAGGCGGAGGACTGGCAGATCGAGAACTACCGCCGCAACCCGATTGTGCTGTGGGCACACGACTACAGCGGGGCGCGGTTGCCCATCGGACGCGCGACCGTGCGTATTGAGGACAAAAAAATGCTGGCGGACGTGACGTTTGACCAGGGTGACGAGTTTGCGCGCCAGGTCGAGGACAAATACCGGCGCGGATTCCTGAATGCCGTTTCGGTCGGATGGGACGACAACCCCGACGAAACGCGCGACCTGCTTGACATTTCGGCTGTACCCGTGCCGGCGGATCCGAACGCATTGCTGCTCAGACAGCGCACTGCGCTATCTGAGTTGTCCAGAGCAATTGACAGCGCCGTCGAGGGGGGCGTGGAAACGCGCTCTCAGGGCGACGTTGAGAACGCGCGCGCAGGCGCGAAAATGTCCACTCGCGAGCTAGAGCGCTTCCGCGAGGCCCTGGACATCCTGCAGGAACTCTACAAAGCGCAGCAGAAGCCCTCGGAAGGACAATCTGAGGCATATCTTGAGGCCCTCACGCGGATTCGTGATGGCCTCGCCAAGATCGGAGAATGAGAGATGGACACTGAAAAGTTTGAGACGATTCTGAAAGACGTGAACGACAAGCTGGCAGCCCTGGGGCAGAGCATCGCCCCCGATGCGCTGCGGAGCATGATCGACAAGCGCGTGGCGGAAATGGTCGAGGCGCAAAATCAGAAGATGCGCTTCATCGGCACCCCCAGCGAGCGCCTGGCCGGATCGAAGTATGCGCGCTTTCACATGGGCGTAGGCGACGTGGAACTGCTGCACCAGATTCTGAGCGCAGGCCGCGCGGCCGGCCTCAGCAGCGGCCCGTCTGAGATGCTGACGAACGCGCTGAAGGCGTGCTCGCCTGCGCTCTACGGAGAACCGGACGATGCGTTCGACGGCCCACCTCGCGCGCGTGCCATGGACACCGCCGAGAGCGGCTACGGTTCGCAGTTGATCGGCGCGCAATATGTGGGCGAGTTGTGGGACGCGGCGAAGGCGAAAAGCAAGATCACGGCGCTGCTGCCAACGTTCGAGATGACCGCACCCACTGCGTACCTGCCCGTGCGGGGCGCGTTGCCTGAAGTGCTGCTCGTGTCTGAAAGCACGGCCAACAACAGCAGCAACTTCACGACCAGCAAGACGGGCTCCAACCGCGTCAGCGTGTCGGCCAAAAAGCTGGCCCTGCACCAGATGTGGTCAGGCGACCTCGAAGAGGACAGCATCATCGGCTTCCTGCCCTTCCTGCGCGCCGCCGCTGAGGACGCCGTCGCGTACTACCTCGATTCCGCTTTCCTAAACGGCGACGACACCAACGAGGCGACCGGCAACATCAACCTGGTCGACGCGAACCCTGCCGACAGCAAACACTACCTGGCGTTTGACGGGCTGATTCACGCTGCGCTCGTGGACAACACGAACAATGCGACCTCGGCGTCCGGTGCGGCCCCGTCGCTGTCCGCAGCGCTGAACCTGCGCAAGCTGATGCTTGACAGAACGTACTACAGCGATTGGGGTCACCCTGACAAGCCCGAAGACCTCGTGTACATTTGCGACCCCGAGACCGCCGACGCGCTGGCCGACCAGGAAGGCGATCTGCGCACCGTGGACAAGTATGGGTCTGCGGCTGTCGTGATGACCGGCGAGGTCGCCAAGATCGGGCGGCACCCGCTTCTGAGCAGTATTGCCATGGCGCTGGCCAACAGCACCGGCAACGTGCCCAACGCGGGCGGCACGGTTGGCCGTATGCTGGCGTTCAACCGTGGCGGCTACAACGTCGGCTGGCGTCGTCGCATCAAGGTTGAAACCGAACGCATCATTGCCACCGACCAGGCGCGTATCGTGTATACCATGCGCGTCGGATTTGGGCGCTATACCCCGACCGGCGCGGCTAGCGGGATCGAAAGCGCCGCGCTTCTGTACAACATCCTGGTATAGGCAGGCGCATCATGGGACGCTATCGCTTCTTGAGAGCATTCCAGAGCGGTGGCTATGACGGCGTGCCGCGCAGGTTCGTCGCCGGCGACATCGCGGAACTGAGCGATGACCTGGCCGCCTGGATCACGCGCAACGCGGGTCAGATCGTGCCCGTAGACGCACCGGCGCGGGCTGTCGAGCAGCCGCCGCACGACAGAATGCAGCAGCCGCGTCGCAAACGCGGCAGGGGGACAGAATGAAACGAACAGGTGCTATCGCGCTCGCCGTGCTGGTTGCCGTCGCGCTGCTGGGCGTGGCGTACCAGAGCCAGCGACAGGAATTGGTCGGCATTGCCAGCCGAGAGCGCATCGGGATCGACAGCCGCGACGATTGCTATCTGTATAACGGTGCTGACCTGAAAGCGTACAGTGACAATCACTCGACGGCGAAAGTGTACATCATGGGCGACACCGGAAACGTCGGGGTCGGGGGCACGCTGGTGGTCACCGGCGCGACTACCCTGGCCGGCGGAATCGGATCGACCGGGCAACTCGTGGCCGGTAACGGCCTGAAGATCACGCAGAACATCACCCAGGTGAGCGGCTCGACAATTCTCAACAGCGCGACCGTGTCGGGCACACTCGACGCGCAGGGGATTGTGTCCAGTGATGGCCTCAATATCCTGCGCCTGAATGAGAACACACTGGTGACTGGCACCTTGGGCGTGTCGGGCAAGGCAACCCTGGCCTCAGCGGACGTGACGGGTGCGTTGCAGGGCGGGTCAACCGGACTGTTCAACGGGGCCGTCACGATGGCCAGCGCTGTGGTCACGGGCACGTTGCAGGTCAACGGCGTTTCAACCCTGGCTGGCGGCTATTCCTGGACAGGTGAGGGAAGCGCCGGAAATGGGTTGCTGGTGACCGGCAACATCACACAGGTGAGTGGCTCCGCGCTGCTCAGCGCAGCGGTGGTCACCGGCACGCTTGACGCACGAGGTGTTGTGTCCAGTGATGGCGGCGATATCCTGCGCCTGAATGAGAACACGCTCGTCACCGGCACTCTGGGCGTCAGCGATGACCTGACCGTTGCAACGGACGTGGCCGCGAATACGCTGTCCACAACGGACGCTATCACGGCGGGCGGCACCCTGCGCAGTGTGGGCGTCGCGTACCTGCAAAGCGGCGTCGTGACCTCGACCCTCAGCGCGTACACGCTGAGCGCATCGCAGAATATCACGGCCAGCGGCGCGTTGACCGTCGGCACATACGGCGGATTCGGTGCGCTCTACACCGCAGTGTCGAGTACCGTCGGGATCACGAACGCCGAGGTGATTCAGGTAGGCGTGAAGGGCGTGATTCCGCTCAGTGCCAGTGACGGCGGCGTGGGCGGCGCGATCACTGCCACGCTGAACGACACCACGTCACTCAGCGACGGCGCGTATCTCGGTCAGATGCTGATACTCGTGAACGTTGACACCGACGCGGATTTGATTGTGGTCAAAGACAATGCCAACACGAGCCTGGGCAAGGACAGAACGCTTGACGTGAACGACAGCATGACCGTGTTTTGGGACGGCTCCAACTGGCGCATCCTCAGCATCCTGGACGCCAGCGCGTAGGAACTATCAGGGGCCGGTGCGATTCCGGCCCCGAAAGGAATCATCATGCAGAAGCAATTGATTTTCTGGGCGAGGGGCCTGGGCGCGGCCCTGACCGTCGCACTGCTGGCTGCATTCGTGTGCGTGGCGTGCCTCGGCGAGCCTCAGCAGCCCGCCGTGACGGTTGCCAGCGCCGCCGCATCGCTGCGGCTCGAAACTATCGCGCTGACCGCGACAGGCGCTGACGGCGCGGCCACGGGCGTCGTGACCTCGACCAATGCGCTCGTGGGCGAACTGGCCTGGCTCTATCTGGACTACACAGCCAGCATCTCGGACACGACCGACATCACGCTGTCGTACACGTCGCCCCTGGGCGGCCAGGTATTCGCCAAAACCGATTCGGTGACAGATGCAATGTGGTACCCCATGGCGTCGCCCGTCACCAACGCAGCCGCAGCGATAACGGACGGACATGTGCCGTTTGTGTTGTCGGGCAAATTGCAGATCGACGTGGGGCAGAGCACCAGCGGCACGGTCGGCTCGCTGCTCGTGGCGTACTGGCGGTAGCGGCGATGGCTATCACGAATGGCTATTGCACGCTGGCGCAGGTCAAGGCACGGCTCGGAATCGGCACGGCAGACACGAATGATGACACGGCGCTCGAACTGGTTGTGCAATCCGCGTCGCGTTGGATCGACCGCGACACGGGGCGGCACTTCTACAGCACAGCCTCCGATGAAACGCGCTACTACACGCATGACGGCGGGAACGTGTTTCTGTGCCCCGACGACATTTTGAGCGTGACGACGCTGGCCACGGACGACGATGGCGACCGTGATTATGACGACACCTGGGCGGTGACCGACTACGATCTGGAACCGTTTAACGCTGTGGTCGACGCGCAGCCCTACACGCGCATTCGCCCGACGCCGGATGGGGACTACGCATTCCCGACCACGCGCCGGGGTGTGAAAATCGTGGGCAAGTTCGGCTACGCCACAACCGCACCCGACGCGGTGCGAGAGGCTTGCCTGCTCCTGGCTGCGCGGCTGTTCAAGCGCAAGGACGCGCAGTTCGGCGTCTTCGGCAGTGTGCAGACTGGCATGATTCGCATCACAGATTTTGATGTTGATGCGTGGAGATTGCTATTACCGTTCGTTCGGCTAGAGGTATCTGGTGTCTGATATAATCTGTAAATGTTAAAGCGCATCGTAGCGGGCTTCGTAGCGAGCTCCCGTTTTTCAATGGCCTGTTATAGTCAACTCTTACTTGACATTTTGTAATAACGGTAAACCCGTGTGTTTATGGTTAATAATGACTTGACAGTCATACCAGAATTACAATTATAGTAGACCATAACCGATGCTCTACGAGGTCTGCAGAGAGTAGTTATAGATGTCTGAATACTATAGTATCTGTAGAATACAGAGAAGTTTGCAAAAATGAGCGAGGTAGCGGTTTCGATTGAGGGGCTGGATGAGGCGATACGCAAATGTGCTCCGGAACTTGTCGCTGCGCCATTGAAGCATTTTTTTCAGCGTGCGTGTATTTCGATTCAGACGCGCGCTCGAGAGGCCTGCCCGGTTGATACGGGAAACCTGCGGTCGCATATTCTATATGAAATTGAAACCGGATCGCAAATTCCGCACTGGGCCAAGGTCGGGTCGGCGGTATTTTATGCACCGTTTGTCGAGTATGGCACGGGGTTGCTTTCGACCGGCGAGGGTGGCACCGGTGGGGTGCACTGGCCGCCCGCGGCGGCGCTCAATGTCTGGGCGCGGCGGCACGGATTTGCTAGTGGTGCACGTGTCGCGCGGGCTATTGGTATGCATGGTGGTATACGTCCGCAACCATATCTCGTCCCGGCATTCGACGGTGCGCAATCGGATATTGCGAAAGCGTTGGAAATGTTAAAAACTGAAATCGCAGAGGCGTGGGCAAATCGATGAGTACACTGCAGCAAGCGATTGCAGCAATTCAAAACATCGCGGCGGCGTTATCTGGAATGCGTGCGGCACCTGCGTATGCTCCGGACAGCATCAATCAATTTCCATTTGCGGTCTCGTACCCAGCGCACGGCAGCGTCGGGGGTACGGATTTTCACCAAGCGCGCTACACGATTGTCACAGAGATTCATGTTTCCAGGCGAGACCTGCCGCGGGATATGGCAACGCTCATGCCGTATGTCGAACTGTTCACGCAAGCGGTGCTGGCGTCGCCCACGCTGGGCTTGAGCGCCACGGCGCTGGCAGGCACAATCGAGTTCGATTTTGCGGTGATGGAATGGGCCGGCGTGCCCACGATCGGTTTCGTGTTCAAAATACCGGTTAAGCAGGTAGCATCGTGAAACGTGTTTTTTGGCTTGTGCTGGCAAACTGCATAGCGCTATGCTTGCTTGCGGCCGCGTGCTGGCTCCCGACGCCCGTGGCTCCTACCCCGACGAGGACAATCATTGTGCGCGCCGCCGGAACGACAAACTATTTGGGTGAGGCGGCAGATGGCCGCATCGGAGGACTGAACGCGACGTACGCAACAGCGCGGCTGAATGACACTACCGGTAGCGCGTCAGACACCAGCGAGCGTGTCGGGCAGAGCTATGACGGTGACAAATATCTTGTCAACCGTGGCTATCTCTCGTTCGACACCAGCGCCATCGCAGACGATGCGACTATCAGCGACGCAACGCTGTACGTGTGTGCCCAGAGCGATTCCAGCACAACCGATTTCAACGTCACTGTGCGCCAATGCAACTGGACAGAGACGTTGACGGGCAACCGCGCGGCGAATTATGACGCGGCGATTGTGACCAGCACGCTCGAGGGCACATTGCGCAACACGGCGTCCGGTTGGTCGGCGGGCACATTCTATACAATGAGCGTCGCAACGTCGTGGATCTCGAAAACCGGCGACACAAAATACGCGCTGGTGTCCGACCGCGATGTGGCCGCGACGCAGCCGGCGGGTAATGAATATGTGTACGTGCGCTACACAGATTATGCAGATACTGCCAGCGATCCGTACCTGGCGATCACGGTTGTAGACCCCACCGCGACGCCAACGGATACGCCGACCGACACGCCGACACCGACAAACACGCCGACCGACACGCCGACGCCAACGAACACCCTGACGCCGACGAACACGATGACACCAACCATCACCCCAACGCGCACACAAACCGCGACGCCCATGCCGGTTGGACAGTGCCAGCCGTGCGACCAGCGGCCGTGGGTGAACCGTTGTCCGGCGGGGTACGTGTGCGTTTGGTGTGGAACGAGCCGCGGCTATCGCTGTCTGTGGCGCGCGCACACCATGGATTGCGCGCCCTGCGGAACGTGAAAGCGAGCTTCAGGAAAGCGCAGAATCATACCTGCTCAGGTATGAAATCAAGGCTCTACGGGCTTCCTAGAGGCTTGCAATGAAAAAAGAGAGAGTTATAGTCAACTCTGACTTGACAGATTCAAATAACGGTCAAGAAAAGGTTTATGGTCTACTCACTACTTGACAGTCATACCTAAATTGCAGTTATAGTAGACCATAACAGTGCCCATAGGATCGTTTGAGAGCAACGTTATAGAGCTACAGGTATTATAGTACCTATGGTTTAGAAGAAAAATAGGGGGGTATGGTGATTTTTGACATCGAACGTGCGTATCACGAATACGTACCAGCAGTGAGTGCGGAGGTGTACGCGTGTTCACTCCCTACCGCGCAGCTGCTCTGGCAGTTGTGCGAGCAGCGCAGGCCAAAGCGCGTGCTAGATATCGGTTCTGGTTTTTCGAGTGTTGTATTGCGGACGTGGGCGGCAGAGCACGCCGCGGAACACTGGTATATCGACACGTCTGCGGAATGGTTGCAGACCACGCGGGCGGCGTTAGATGCGCGCGGGCTAGATTGCTTGCATGGCGCGTTGTGGAATAGTCCAGCGCTGGATGGACAGGAGCCGTTCGACCTCGTGTTTTTCGACGCCTCGGAAATCGCGACACGCTCGTGGTATTTGCGTGCCGCGCTGGACATGGTCGCCGACGGCGGGCTTTTCGTGGCCGACGACGCGCATGACCGCCACTACCGCGACGCACTAATCGAGCACGCGTCGTACCACCGGCGCAAATGCGTCTACAGCGACGCCGAAATGGAACGCGACCAGTGGGGGCGATTCAGCGGCCTGATAAAGGTCAGTGGCGAGCCAAACCCGCAGCCCGCTGGCGCGCGCCCCATCCTGTTCGCGCCCAAACCATACGAAACCGAGGCGGTTGACGGGCTGTTGGGCATCGCCCAGCGCGGATTCGACTGGGTGCTGCTGCCCCGTCAGCGCATTGACCAGACGCGCGATCTGGCCGCGTGGTATCTGCTCGATCACCCGCGCTACACGCACATCGTGATGCTCGACGGCGACCACGTGCATCCGCGTGACATTGTCGACCGGCTGCTACGCCCGATGGTCGAGGATCCCAAAAAGTTAGTGGTCGCGGGCTACAACTACCGACGCGGGCCCCCATTCGACCCGATGGCCTGGACTGAGACACCCGACGGGAACCT
>Ga0172380_10004305_pt1 | contig 18416 bp, 18 predicted proteins | sample Leawe162metaG_FD_119747 | JGI IMG/M metagenome (GOLD analysis project Ga0172380, IMG submission 119747) | Leachate microbial communities from a municipal landfill in Southern Ontario, Canada - Leachate well 162 metaG | ecosystem: Engineered > Solid waste > Landfill > Unclassified | place... | reverse complement strand
GTCATTCAGAACGACCCTGAGCATAGCGAAGGGGAAGTGAAGAATCCAGGAAAATACCCTCGTCATTCAGAACGCAGCGGAGCGGAGTGAAGAATCTAGGAAAATACCCTCGTCATTCAGAACTGAGCGGAGCGGAGTGAAGAATCCAGGAAAACACCCCCGTCATTCAGAACGACCCTGAGCATAGCGAAGGGGAAGTGAAGAATCTAGGAAAATTATTATATTTGCAAACTATTAACTAATGGAATTAAATCAAATACTGATTATTATTTTTGCCTGGACTCTTCGGACACTCCGTGTCCTCTGAGTGACGATAACTTGTCATTCAGAACGAAGCGGAGCGGATTGAAGAATCCAGGTTAAAACCTCGTCATTCAGAACAGAGCGGAGCGGAGTGAAGAATCCAGGAAAATACCCTCGTCATTCAGAACGCAGCGGAGCGGAGTGAAGAATCTAGGGATATTATTATATTTGTAAACTATTAACTATTGGAATTAAATCAAATACTGATTATTATTTTTGCCTGGACTCTTCGGACACTCCGTGTCCTCTGAGTGACGATAACTCGTCATTCAGAACGACCCTGAGCATAGCGAAGGGGAAGTGAAGAATCTAGGAAAACACCCTCGTCATTCAGAACGGAGCGGAGCGGAGTGAGGAATCCAGGGAAATTATTATATTTGTAAACCATGAAACAATCATATACATACATAATGGCTTCGAAAAAGAATGGCACAACATATATAGGTGTTACTTCTGATTTATTTGCTAGGGTATGGCAACATAAAAATAAAACTTACAAAGGGTTTTCTGCAAAATATGATGTCAACATTCTTGTGTATTATGAAGAATACGGCAGAATAGAAGATGCTATAAATAGAGAAAAACAATTAAAAGGTTGGTCAAGAAAAAAGAAAACCGATTTAATTGAGAAAGATAATTATAATTGGGAAGATCTGAGTTTAGAATGGTATGTTTAGTTATTAGTGCCTGGATTCCTCAGTACAATACGCTTCGCTACTTGTACTTCTGAATGACGCAGAATAGTGCTGAGTCTTGTCGCCGCGAAGAATCCACAGAGTAGAGACGTATTGCATACGTCTCAGAATCCACTTTTCTTTTGAGTCGTATGCAATACGTCTCAGAATCCACTTTTCTTTTGAGTCGTATGCAATACGTCTCTACAAACTGGTTGATATAACGTAGGGGTCACTCGCCCTTCTTAGGGTACTCATAGCAGATGAGTCGGGATTCTGCGTTCTTGATGTCAATCCAAAGTTCGGTTTGCATTTCCACACCAACTACGGAGCAAGTAGGCATATTGCCTATATTCTCATTACTGAGGTAAGTAGCTAGATGGCTGTGGTCGGGGTTATGCCCGAATACCATAACTGACCCCACTTTTGGAGAAAGTTTTGTTAGCATATCTAGTGTGAATCTCTGACCCACATCATATATTTCGTGGTGGTATATTATGCATTCTGGAGCATATCCGAAAACTTCCGCGAAGTACTTAGCCGTTGTTTTAGCTCTCATAGCTGGGCTTGATATTATTAGATCAGGTTTTTCGCCTAGTGATTTGATACGTTCCGCCATTTGGGGAGCGTCGTGGTGTCCCCTCTCGTTCAGCGGCCGTTCGAAATCTATTAGGTTATTGTCCCAATCGGATTTTGCGTGCCTAACTATGAATATTTTTTTCATTGCATTAGCTCCAAAGAGGGTTCATTATCTGACTTAGATTTATTCTTACTATTTAGAAAAAGGTTAGATTCCTGTTCAATTAGCTGTTGTACTTTTTCGGCACTAGCAGGGTCTTTCTTCTTATTATATGCGCTCATTAGTAGATTTTTCATAGTCTCGCGGTAATGGTGGCGAGTATTTTTATCGGTAATCTGTAACCATGCCTTTTGCTGGAAATATGTTTTTAGAGCGTTGATAGTCAAAGTTGCTTGCCCCGTACTATCAGCACGTATAGCTTTCTTGAGAGCACTGTTCAGCTCTTTTATAACTAACGAATCAGTAGAAACTTGGCTCGAACCGGGGTTAGTCCCTGAGTATTGCTGAACTTTAGCACTCATGTGAGCAATTATATCTTTGTCATTGAAATCGAAATTCTTGTAATCATAAGGGAATTCGGGACGCACACGTAGAGTTACATCCTCCGTTTGTCCGAAATCACTTTCTTTCAATTTTTTTAGAATAGCATTCAATGTGCCCGATGTTAGGTTAGTTTCAGTGAAAGAAAGCCCACCCATAAGCACCAAATCACCGAATATACCGCCGTAGTTGTTGAAGCTTTTTAGCATTGCCTGCTTCATGAACTTACCTTGGTTGTAGGTGCGCTGCCAATCTCCCCCACCGAATACTTTACGAGAGCGAAGTACTTGTAGAGTTTGCTTTGAGTTATCGTAACCCAGCCACTCTATTATACCCATAGCCTGCGAGAAACCGAACTCCATATAGTAATGTATAGTATCAAGCTCTGCTATTTGAGCTATACGATTCAGGTATGCTTTTCTTCCTTTCGCAGGTCGAAGAACGGCTATTATATTCTGGTTAGTAGTATCGGGCATTCCAGCATCAGCGTAGGTATCACGCGGAATAGATGTAATCTCTATTTCACCCTTATCTATAAGTATAGAAAGAACGTGATTGGCGTCGGCATGTTTGAAATTGCTCCCAATACGCGAGTCCACACCAGTTACACATATATTGATACGACGACCGTTGTATTGTTTTTTGTAAACTACACCAGCTTTTTTATCAACTGTGAAGGGAATATCTTTATTAAAATCTGTACTAGTACGGATAATAGAGAATTCTTTGTTGCCAGCCATTTTTTTAGCATTATCTAATTCGTGTTGTTTCCTATTAACTATAGTATTAGTCCCAGTCCTTATAAAAGGCGAGAATGTAGCCGTAGAGTTCTTCTTAGCGAACTCATCGGACGGCTCGGAGAAGATATTGAAGACAAAGACAAGGATTCCTGCTATAGCAAGAAAAAACAACCCTACAACTATGCTGAGGTGTTTTAAGATATTTTTAGATTTACGTTTCACTTTTCTCAATTATACCAATTAGATAGCTGAAAAATTATGGACTTTTTACATCAATGTCAAGAAGAATCTTTAGAAGCACGTTATATAATTAACATTTATGGTCATTCTATTTGCTTAATCTAGTAATAATTCCTTAGTTTTGCACTTATGAAAATAGGCAACGTAGAAATAGGCAACGGTATATTCCTTGCACCGATGGAAGATGTATCAGATTTACCATTCAGAGTAATCTGTAAGAAATTGGGTGCAGATATAGTGTATTCGGAGTTCATCGCTTCCGAAGGGATAATCAGGCATTCGAGACAATCGCAACGCAAGTTGATAATAGACCCAGAAGAGCGTCCGACGGCTATTCAGATATTCGGTGCAGATGTCGAAAGTATGGTAACAAGTGCCAAAATAGTCGAAGATTCTGGTGCGGATATACTGGACATCAATTATGGATGTTGGGTGAAAAAAGTCGTGCAGCGAGAAGCTGGTGCAGCATTCCTAAAGCAACCAGAAAGAATGGTTGAGCAAACAAGAGCTGTTGTAGAAGCAGTGAATATTCCGGTAACTGTGAAAACTAGATTGGGCTGGGACCAAGAAAATATAATAGCTGTTGACGTAGCTCAGATGATGGAGCAAGCAGGAGCGAAAGCATTTGCTATACATTGCAGAACAAGAAGTATGGGTATGACTGGCAAAGCAGATTGGAGCTGGGTACCTAAGATAAAAGAAAAAGTAACTATACCAGTTATATTGAACGGTGATGTTCGAAGTGCAGAAGATTGCAAAATCGCATTCGAAGAGTATAACGCTGATGCACTAATGATAGGCAGAGCTTGTATCGGCTATCCTTTTATATTTCACAGAGCGAAAGTGATGATGGAGCAGGGGTTCGACCCAGGTGAGCCAGATTTACGATTGAAAATAGACACTTGTCTTGAGCATTTGCGGTTAACAGTGGAGCATCGTGGCGAACACGGACTATTGGTATTCCGTAAGCATTATTCCGGCTATCTGAAGGGATATTATAACGCTTCTGCAGTCAGAAGAGAACTGATGGAATTTACTACTTTTGATGCAGTTAGGACTGTACTAGAGAAATACTATGACGAGCTAGATAGAACTGATAAATTAGAACCGATAAGTAAAGTGCGAACAGTTCAGAAACTGAGCTGCGAAAGTGACGCTTACGTCGATAAGCAAACTGCTGGCACCTAATACTTATCTGAAATCTATAACTTCTACATCTTTAGTAGGAGTATATTTGAACTTATTAGAATCGATTTTCGGGTCTTTTTCTATTAATTTGATAGTGTAATTCATAACTCCGTTCGGAGTATCTACTATAACACGAGTCAAATCCTTATTATTACCAAAGTACAGAGTAAGGTATTTCAGCTGTGCATTATAATCAGAGCGAGCTTTTGGCTTTAACTTCAAGCTGTACTTTTCATTGTTGCTTGTGTTTTTGAGGGCTGTGTAAGTTATTGGCTCCAACTCATCCATCAAACCGAAGAAAATAGTTTCCAAAGTCATATCTTTAGAATCTTCATAGTCGCTAACAGTAGCTGACGAACCCGGGCTGATATTCCATATAGTCTCACCATCTGAAATTATAATATTGTCTTTCAATGACAAGTGCATTTTGCCGCCTTTCTTAGCGTATAGCTCAGCCGCTTTCTCATTCATCTCAGACATACCGAATATAACATGAATTGTATTTATTCCATTGTACTCAGATTTTAATGCTTTGAAAACGCTTTCTTTGTCATTCTGTGCGAAAGCCATAGCTGCAGACAGCACGAATACTAGTATTATTATTTTACTCAATTTTTGCATCTATCTTACCTCTTACACCACTGTATTTAGTTAATTCGGCACCTACGTACCCTATTAGTATTTTAGTCGCCACTTTCACAGGGATTTTCCTGTCATCAGCAGTCATCCATACTACTATGTTCCCTTCACTTTTGAATAGTCCACCCTCTTGCACTAGTGGCTCAACTACGTGACACTTGAATTTACCAGCTTCTACCTCAATAGTCTGAGTACCAAGCATTTTTATTCCTAAAGTGAAAGTAGAATCTTTGTAAAAGTTATTAAGGTAAGCTATTGAGTCTTTTTTCATGTTTTTCAAATCCCAAGTACGTACAAAGTAAAGAGCCGACACAATATCATTCACATATTCAGGGATTTTGTATTCACCTTCAGTAGTTTTAGCTATGTTTTTCTTTTGATCGAAATCAGCACTGAAATCACGCTTATATTTTCCTTCGCGTATGTGCTGTTCGAACCTCCAAGGGAATATCCCACCTACATCGAGAGCAGTCTTGTACCAATCTTTTACTTCGTATATCCACGCAAGACTTGCTAGAGATTTCACATAAAAATTAACGTCATAAGTTTTTCTACCATTTATCATAAGCGGTTCTTTCTTTATATAGAACGAGCCAGTCCCAGCAGTGATGAACTTGTAGCCGACTTTGTAGTCTAGCTTCTCACCAAAACCGAATGCTTCATTCTCTACGTATCGGAAAGTTTCATTGCTGTAATCTTGCGATCTAGCTACAGAGAATGAAAATAAAAGGATAGAAGATATAATTATTACAAACTTATTCATTAGTTTTTACCAGTTGTTTATTGTTAATACGAAATATAGAGTATTTTTGTTCAAATGTAAAACACAATCGTCAACTATTATGAAAATACATACCACAAATTATACAAATACTTTTATATGTGTAGCAGAAGATTGCAAAAAGACAGAATCAGAGATACCACCACTCAAAATAGATAAACCAAAATCGATAGCAAGAATGCAATTCGAGATGATAACTGAAAATCCTTTTCATTTCACTTCAGATGATATAATATTCCAGATTCATTGTGAAAGAAAAGGCATAGCCCCTACTGACAAAGAAAGAGAATCATTTTTCTCAAAAGGGCAACCCTGCTTTAGGTCGTCTCCCCTAGCGAAAAGCTACGGATGGGGATTTCACTATGATGAGCAATCAAAAGTAGGACTAATAGCTATGGATGATGAGAAATATGAAAGATTATCTAATAGCCAGGAATTAGCTATAGTAAAAGCTATGCGAAGTAGTAGGAAATAGAAAAAGCTCCCGAGGGAGCTTTTTTTTATTTTACTTTGTGATGATGAGTTTCTCGATTTTGACTAACTCATTATTCTTATTGCTAAATTGTAAAATATAAGTTCCCGATTTGAAATTATTCTTGTCTATTTTATCTTTAGAATCTATAGTTGAGATAAACCTACCTGATAAATCATATATATCAATAGAATTATATTCTTTTGTTTGTTCCACTTCTATATTTGTTACTGTATTTTCCACTTTTACTAATGTATATTTACCACCGACTCTACCCGCAAACGTGTATTTCCCTGATGCTTCTTCTATTGCTTGATAAAATGTTTCAGCTTGGTTCTCCTTACCATATTTCATTCTCCATTCTTCGTTTAAATTCGAATCTAGTTTAACAAAAAGAATATCTTGCGTACTATAAACAACCTCAGGGAGCTTATCGCTTAATTCACTTGTTTGAAGCACTAACATCAAGCCGCCATCACTTGTTTGAAGCAATACGTCGAGTGAAACATAATCCATTTCATCATAAATAATATCAGTTTCTACTATCTGGTTGTTTTCCAGTTTTAGCAATCTGACACGATATTTGAAACCAAATCGGAAATCATCATTATATTCTAACCAACCTCCAATTAGTACTGGTTTATTGTTGATTATACTTATATCATACCCAGTATATTTTTCATTAATATTAGCAGAATATCTCCCAAGCTCGTTACCATCATAAGAAACTTTAGCCAAATATGGCGGAGTAAGTGATGTTTCACCTTCTACTTCTGTTTGACCTACTAACCATAGGTTTTTATCTTCATCAATTGTAACGTCATTTATACGATACATATAAGGTAGGATATTTGTATCCAAAACTGTGAGCCACTGTCTTATACCATTTTCATCAACTCTTACAACGGCATTGTGTTCAATTACAGTCTTACCTGTGTACTTTGACCAAGCAATAAATGATTCTTTTTCATCTATAGATTCCATCTTTGGTGATCTCCCACTGTACCAGTTTTCTTCGCAATAACAGAGACTATCGGTTAATCGATTACCTTTGTTATCATATATAATTGATCTCAAATAATTTGAACTTGATGTTAATATACCATAAGTTCCAATAGCATTAACTCTTATATGATTTGAATTGATTGATATTCCAACATTAGAATAAATCCATTTATCTAAATTCGGGTAACCTTCAGGTTGATATGAGCCAATTGAATCCTGCCATAAAATATTATAATCATTATCTAACTTTACTATTAATGCATCGGCCCCTTTTATTATAGATACATAATAACCATCACTCGATTTAATAAAGGATTTGGATTGTAGGTTGCCGATATCAGTTGGGTGTTCCGTATATGTTTGGGAACTAAGTATATTTACTATAAGAAAAGAGATAATGATTATAATATATTTCATTTTAGTACCATTACTTTATAAAAGTGAGTCATATTATTGTTAATGAATTGAATGAAATAAATTCCATTTACTAATGTATTCAAATCATTTTCAACCGTACTTCCATTTATATTTGAAACTCTAAGATTTTGAATATCTTTTGGTAGTAACTCTATTAACTGCGAATCTGAAGAAACAGTATAGGAATTTGTTATTTTAACTTCTTTCTTGAACCAAGTCTTCCCACCGTCATTACTAACTAAATTTACATCTTTATTTTTATCATACAATAATTGTGATTTAGGTATTTCTATAATATTATAATCTTTAATTATTTCTTGACTTTTTTCAGAAGTAAATAATTTTCCAGAATCAATTGATTTTTCACTTCTAAGGACTTTTGTCTCACTATAAGAATACTCTAGAATAATTAAAATAAGTATTAAAATTAATAATTTTATCATTTCACTATTCTCCTATATATATTATGTTACATGGTGTTGAGCAATGAGATTCAAATTCATTTGGTACATTTTCAGGACACTCACCACTTACATGACTTGTTAGTTGTCTAAAAATATTTAACTGTTGAGTTGTGGTATTAAAACAAACATTAATTTGTTCTTCGCAACAAACTTCACCACCGCAATCTTCTAATTCAAAATACCAACCAAAATAAGAAATTACTCCATCATCATATAAGCCATATTTACGAACCCATTTCTGGCAGGATTTCCATAAATATGAATAGTATTTCCGACCATTAGGGCAATGATACAAATGTTTATCATATGGTGGAGCTGCATTATAATGTGTTCGCCAAGAATTAGTTTGACAACTACGGTCAGGAAAGACGACTTTCGTTTTTTCTGACTTTTTTTTATAGCTTTTATATTGTGCTCACCACTTTTTGCCTCCCGTTGAGTGGTGCTTTGTTGATGGATTCATTTGTAATTCATTTATCAAAACGCTTTACAAATACTGATTTATTTCATTTGTGTCTAACTTAAAATAAAATAAATTAAAATGCAAGAAATATTTTTAAAACAAATGATATTTCTCAATAAGTGTATCTATATGTTACAACTAGAGTTAGAGTGAATCGGATTAGTAACAAATTAGGACAAGGGAACAAGTTCCCTTGTTGTTTTTGATTGTAATAATGAGGAATAGGAAAAATAGGGCAATAAAAAATCCCGACTTGTGCGGGATTTTTATAAAAAGTGGTATAACAAAGAAATTGTATAATCTCTAGTTTTGCATATCTTTTGAAATCTTTCTTTGTCTTCTTTCTGCTTTTATACGAGCCATTCTCTTCTCTACCGAAGGTTTGATGAATTGCGTTCTTTTCTTGTACTCTCTTAGTACGCCACTTCTCTCGTATTTCTTCTTGAATCTTCTTAGAGCTCTGTCTATTGATTCATTATTTTGGACATTTATACCTACCACTTGATATCACCTCTTTATATGGTATTTAGTTTGAATAATTTTCTATTAGTCTTTTTTCTTCTGATTTTTCGAACTGAACAACTATAGCGTGACCGCCAGTTGATGTTACTTCTTTTGCACGTACGATTCCCACATCATCAAATATCTTATGATAAAGTATTTCTCCGATGTCATAAGCTTCTCTTGGAGAATATTTACGAGCATCATCTTTAGAGATATGGATAACTGCCTTAGACTTATCTCTTTCTGCTTCGATAGTGTCTAGGTTAACAAGCTGAGAGTGTCTACTACGAGTACATCTAGCCCATTGGTGTCTTCCATTTTCTGTTTCGATAGGCTCGCCTATCAGCTCATGCTTAGTTTCTTTCATCAAGAAGGGAGAGTAAAGTGTTAAGTACTTTGCTCTTCTTGTTCTTCTTTTTGCAACTTTTTTAGCCATTTATATCACATCTATGTTTTATAGGGATTACAAAAATAAACATTTTTTCTCAAATAATCAAAATCAATTATACTATGGTTGATTTTTTACAAGAAAGAATGTATCTCGAATTGCGTTCAAAGACCCGAATACTCCGATTCCATTCCCCTCTACAGTACTCAAATTCTGGTCAAATTCGCTCTGTACTTTGCTTTGGAAGAACCATTTGAGATAGTTATTGTCCATATTGTATATAGCAATTTCGTGCAGACCGTACCACTTGATATAACTCCATATTATCGGCGTTTTTGAATTAGGTAGTGCTCCCCATTGAGTTAATTCTTTATATCGCCATTCGTTTGATGAACTAGAAAAAGAGTTATAAAGTCTTCTATTTTTTTCCCGGTTAGGTACACTTTCTAGATAAATTCCATATTCTAAAGTATCCAATGCCTTTACAGAAACTCCCCAATATCCACCACTTTTAATTGCCCCTTCGTCTATTGGAGTTGGGATACCATCCCATATTAGCGTGTCTTTCGATTCTTTTCTAACTGTATCTATAGGATATTGGATAGTATTTGGAAGGTCACGAACCCAACTTACAATATCAGGAGTGAGAGTAGTTCCTGTTATAGTACTACCATCTTGCATACGTATTACAATGTTATATCTTGTATTTGCTTTTATAATATAATCCTCATTGCTGTAGTATCCTCTATTCCCTGTTGGGTCTATACGTAGCTTGAACTCTTTGTCATCACCAGTTATTATTACTTCTGCATCTCTGATTAGTGATTTTTCGTAATCGAAAACTGCATTAATTGGCTGCGAGCGCATTAGTATAATATTATCTATCGGTTGACCTACTAAAAGAGCAGCTTCCAGATAATTTTGTGGTATATAATCTGTTGGGACAGGGTCTTCACAGCTATTTAACGCCAGTACAGAGAGTATTATTATTAATATTTTTTTCATATTCTTTATTAGAATTTTATTTCAAAAGAGAAAGTTGGGATAATCGGTAATAATCTAAAGTCTTCAACAGTTATAGTCCCTTCATTCACATTATAGAATCGGAACCAAATATCTCGACGATTATAAACATTATAAACATCTAGTAAAAGTTTCGCATCATATCCGAAAGCTTTGAATTTGTAACTTCCGTTCAGGTTCAGCTGATGAGAAGGTGGTAATCGAAGTCCATATCTTTGTGAAGGTACAGTTTTCCCTTTTCCAGTTGTCTCACCTTCCAATTTCACTTGGAACCGTGATGTTTGCCCAGTATATGATTGACCTGTTTGAAATGTGAAGTTTGCACCAACATCCCAATTCTCATCTATTCTATATTGGATTACACCTTTGAAATCGTGTCTTCTATCAAACTTAGGGCTGAAGACTTCACCACCATTTAAACTATCATATTGCGAATAGATAAACCCTAAGCCGTAGCCAAACCAACCAGTAAAATCACCCATTTTCTTTTGAATAAATAACTCCGCACCATAGGCCTCTCCTTTACCTTCGTATAGGACATCAGCACCATTATCAATTTGGAGTACTACTCTTCTTATTTCATTAATATTTTCTAAGGATTTATAATAAACGTCAACATTTACATCGAATCCTTCCCATGGCTCAGTTTCTAACGCCATTATATAGTGGACTGAACGCCCTATATTAAGAGAACTATCAGTTCCTAACCATGTATCAAAGAAAGAGAAGTCTTGTAGAGTGGCCAATTTCAGATTTTGATGGTAGATACCCCATGAAGCTTTGATAGCCACATCGGGTTGTATATTGTATTTCAGTGCAATTCTAGGCTCTACTGCCGTTTGTTTTGCAAATTCAAAATGATTTGCTCGCAATCCAAATTGTGCCGATAGAAGCGAGTTAACTTGCCATTTGGCTTGAGCGAAAGCTGCGTAGTTTATATCATTAAAATTCAAATTAGTACTACCCGGTTTAGAACCTTCGTCAGTCGATTCAGTCGAACCAGTAAAGTTAGCTAAGTAATCAAACTCGTAAAAGTTCACTTCGTATCCATATTTGGTAGTGATATCTTCGTTATGGAACCAATCCAAAGTATGCTTAATAGTATAATCTGTAATTATGTTCTCTTGGAGAACTTTATAACCAGAATTATCTGCATCAAATCCATTTATATATTGGCTAGTACTAAGATTAACAGTACTGAAAAGTTGAGGGTTGAAAATATGTGTCCACCTAGCTGAGCCAAGTCTATTCGATATGCCGAGATTGAAGTTTATATTTCCTGCACCATAATCTAGATTATCTCTACTATAGAATCCAGATATTGCCACTTTGTCATTATCACCAAAGTCTTGAGTTATCTTAGCATTCACATCGTAAAAGGCAAAATCAGGTATTGGGTTCAGAGGGTCTTCATTAAGGAATGATTTTATCACTTCGAAGTAAGTTCTTCGTCCACCTAAGAACCATGATCCATTGCCAATTGGTCCTTCTAGTGCTAGTTTAGATGATATAGCTCCTATAGAAAACATCCCCTCTACTTCTTCCCTATTACCGTCTTTTTGAGTTAGAGTTAGTACAGACGATAGTCGTCCGCCATATTCGGCGTTAAATCCACCTTTGATAAGCTCGACATCTTTGATAGCGTCTGTGTTAAACGCTGATATAAACCCGAATAAATGCGAAGGATTATACACCATAGAACCATCGAGTAGCACTAAGTTTTGGTCGGGTGAACCACCTCGTATATACAACCCAGATGATATTTGCGAAGAAGTAAGTACACCAGGTAACAATTGCAATGAACGAAATATATCGGATTCTCCACCGATTCTTATTTCCTTAATTTGCTGCATAGGTATATTAACTTTACTAATAGATATTTGGACCTTGTCATCATCTCTATCTGCATAGACTGAGATTTCTTCCGAAGTCATTGTACCAGATGATAACAATGCATCTAGTCTAAGGTCTTGGTTAGCTTTTAGATTAATAGATTTGCGTGTTTCTGTATATCCGATGTAAGAATAAACTACGTCGTACTTACCAGGTTTGATATTACTGATTACAAAGTAACCATCTTTGTTAGTTTGTGAACCTCTAGAAGTCCCATCTAATCTGATAGTTGCCCCTATAAGAGTTTCTTTATTTGAGCTGTCTTTTACATATCCACTAATAGAAGCGTTCTCTGCAAACGCATCAAAAGTAAATAAAATTTGGATAATAATAAAAGCTAAAAATCTATATTTCATTCGGATTTGGGGGATTGTAATTTCTCATTTGCTTGAAAACGTTATTCTTGCCGCAATGTTTTATTTAACTTATAATTATTAATCATTTGTTATTGTTAAATTAGTATTCTAGTAAAAACTAAAATTGAGAAAAACTATGAATAGAAATATGAAACCCGAAAGTCTAATGATGTCTTACGGCTACAAGCCAGAGTTATCAGAAGGATCACTAAAATGCCCGATATTCCAAACATCTACATTTGTTTTCAAAAATGCAGAAGAAGGTAAGGCCTTTTTCGAAGTAGCTTATGGAATACGTGAGAAAGGACAAGATGAGGAATTAGGTCTAATATACAGCCGTATAAATAATCCTGATTTGGAAATATTAGAAAATAGACTTTGTTTGTGGGACAAAGCTGATGAATGTGCTGTATTCGAAAGTGGTATGTCGGCTATTACAACAGTATTTATGGAATTCTTGAGTCCTGGCGATGTCCTTGTATATAGCAGTCCACTATATGGTGGAACTGACCATTTTATACATAACTTTCTTCCTAAATATGGTATAAAAACAGTTGGATTTAAACCAAATGCAACTAAAGAAGAAATAATGGCTAATATAGAAGAAAAAGGATTTTCAGACAAAGTAGCTATGATATTCGTTGAAACACCAGCTAACCCAACAAATGCTATTGTTGATTTGCAGATGATAAATGAGCTTAAGCTTCACTATAATACGGAAGAAAAGCAAGTATTAACAGTAGTAGATAATACGTACATGGGGCCTCTATGGCAGCACCCACTTCGTTTTGGAGCAGATTTGATCGTCTATTCTGCTACTAAGTATATCGGTGGCCATAGTGATGTTATAGCTGGTGCCGTACTAGGTTATGCTGGTCCAATGAAAAGAGTTAAAACACTCCGAACATTTTTAGGTAATATGGCTGGTCCTTGGACTGGTTGGCTACTGATGAGAAGTTTAGAAACCCTGAAAGTAAGAATGGAACAACAACAACAAAACGCTATTGAAGTAGCGAAATTCCTTAGCTTTCATCCAAAAGTAACTAAAGTACATTACTTGGGAATGATAGATGAAGATAGCCCTAGCTATGAACTATACAAAAGACAGCATGATGGCCCTGGTGCAATGGTTGCATTTGATATAGTTGGTGGAGAAAAAGAGGCATTCAAATTCTTAAACTCTCTAAAACTAATGACATTAGCAGTTAGCTTAGGTGGTACTGAGAGCTTGGCAGAACACCCGAGCACTATGACTCATGCTGGTGTAGAACCTGAATACTTAAAGAGTATCGGAGTAACAGCTAGCTTAGTTCGATTGTCAATTGGAGTAGAGAATGTAGATGATTTAATTTGGGATGTTAGCCAAGCTTTGGAGCAGGTGTAAAAAACTTAATAAAATATTTGCTTTAGTTAGGATTCCTTACTATATTTGTTCTGGTGCTTTTGCCAAAACAATTTATTATTATGGAGTTTGTTATGAATAAGCCAATATTTTATCACGCAGGATGTTCTGTATGTGTTAGTGCAGAGCACGATATAGTAAATCTAATCGGTGCTGACAATGTAGAAGTTGTACACTTAGGTGAACAGAAATCTAGAATTGCAACAGCAGAGCAGGTTGGAGTAAAATCAGTTCCTGCATTAGTAACACCAAATGGTAATGTGTTACACCTTAACTATGGTGCATCTATAAAAGATGTAAAAGGATAATTTAGTTTGAAAAAGTGCAGGTGATTTTGTTAATTACATCTGCACTTTTTTTATTTATCCCAAAGTATAAGTATGAATGACTCTGTATATAATTTAGAAAACCAAAACTCAAATTTATTAAGTAAAATAGTTGTTGCTTTGGAGAGAATATCAGAAGCATATAGAGCTATGTTATGGGAAAAAGCAAAAGAGTACAAACTCAGCCCCATTCAAATACAAATACTTGTTTTCGTAAATACCCACAAACCCAAATATTGTACAGTTAGTTATTTGGCAGTTGAATTTAATATCACAAAGGCAACTATCAGTGACTCAGTCAAATCATTATTATCGAAAGGATTAATAGAAAAACTAGCTGATGAAAATGACACAAGGAGCTATACTATATCTTTATCTGATACAGGTAACAATTTAATAACAAACCTAAATAATTATTCTGGTGAATTAGTCAACCCATTATCTGAAACGAGTTCTGAAAATCAAGAAAATCTGTGGGGAAGTCTTTCAGAAATAATACGTAACCTTCATAATAACAACATAATAAGTATGCAACGAATGTGTTTTAGTTGCAAGTACTATACGACAGTTCCTGAAGGTCATTATTGCGGATTATTGGAAAAGGAATTGAAATCGATTGATATCAGATTAGATTGTCCAGAACATGAACAAAAATAAAAAAGTCGCCCGAAAGCGACTTAAATCTTATTATTATTTATAATACTTTTATTCAATAATTATCTTATTTGTACTTATAATAGTACCATTTGCATCATAAGAATTCAACAAATACACCCCTGCAGAAACAGTATTTGAAATATTTATATTAGAATTACCACTAATTTCTTTTTCTAGAATTATTTTTCCAGTCTGATCTACTAAAACTAGATTAGATAAATTGAATTTAGAATTAGAAATATTCAAAACTGAACCAGATTTGATTGGATTAGGGTATACGCTTAGTAAATTAAGCACATTTGATGCAACTGATGAAGTCAAATTAGAAACCTCTGAATAAGCTACATAACCTGATTCCATATCATAAGACGCAACATATTGTCCATACCCAGGAGAATAAAATTCATAAGTTACATTAGTAGCAACTGCACCTTGAGTTAATCCGAATGCTGCCATTAATTGTGGAGGAGCTGGTTGACCACCTAAGAAAACACTATCAATAACAGTACTTTCCCCCTTTACTATCAGGGCATCTATTGTCATTACACCGCCATTCTGATTAGGAATTGTTAACTTACCAGAACCTACTACCGATCTAGTTTGAGTGACATAGTTATAAAATACACCTGGAGTTTCGTTTAATCCAAAAGCTGCAACAGTCAATTCATAATGTGTCGGTACAGTATAACTCTCAGTCCAAGATTTATCTAGTTCTAATGGATATTTAATATAATCCATTCTCCCTTCAAATGGGAAATTTCCACCTACTATATGTAATATATCATTGGGTCCACCAGTAATCTGAGTTATTGAATATTCAACATCAGTAATCCTTCTACCAATTCTTGCATATCCTTGATCATCATTAACATAGAAATCTTTACTATTAATGTCAAAATCGTTTAGTTTGTACAGAGATATTCTATAATTTACGGCATCTGTATAATAATCATCGCTAGAAGCATCTACATAAGTCTGATCTATATAATGAGTCGTCACCAAATTAGACAAATCCCAAGTCTGGTTATCACCAATAGTTGGTGGTGTAAATTCAGTTTTATATTCTAATCGACTCACAGTTTCATAGTTCGATTCCAATGGGAAATCAGCTTTATTAATAACAATTTGAGAAAAAGACAATTGCACACTTGTTATTAAAGTGGTAGCAATAAGAAGTAAGACACGCTTCATTTGAAAACTCCAAAATGGTAAAAAAATTAACGCTCAATATAGCAAATACTTGACATATATAAAAGTATTTTTAACTCATTTATTCTAAAAAAAGAGCCACTTATTTCTAAGTGGCTCTTTGAATATTAGGTCAATAATCTGATAGGATTATTTTATCATAATCGGAGTAGTAACTGTAGTACCTACACCTTCTAGTTGGATCATATAAGCACCCGATACTGGGTTATCTAATATAATGTTCTGATTATTCACTTCATTTATGTCTGATTGATAAACTACTCTACCAGTCATGTCATATACCGAAAGTCTGTAATAATTAGCTACATTTTCAATTATGAATTTACCGTCTGAAGGATTTGGATATACATGCACTTTTTCTGTTGTGAAATCATAATCGTTAGTTGATTTGTAAAGTGAACTTCCGTTCCAGTTAAATAAGTAACTAGAGTTAGAACTTACATTTTGTTGCTTCTCTTTTGTTGCTCCATTATAAGTAGCTCTTACTTTTACATTCACTGGTAATAATTCTTCACCAGCATTGTTCAATGTAGAGTAACTACCCCATCCGTAACGGTAATCCCATGCATCAGCAGTTAAAGAACCACTATTGCCATCTTCTAGGTCTGCTGTTACTAGTACAGTGTTAAAGTTATAGTCAGAGTTTGAACCAACATTTTGTTGTTTCTCTACACATGCACCTTTATAATAAACTTTTACTTTTACGTTTACTGGTAGTAATTCATGACCAGCATTAGTTAAAGCTGAGTAAGCTCCCCATCCATATCTGTATTTCCAATCGTCTGCTGTTAGTGGATCACCATTAGAGTCTTCCAAATCAGCTGTTACATTTACTGTGTTGAATACAAAGTGTGGAGATGAACCAACGTTTTGTTGCTTTTCTACACATGCACCATTATAGTACACTTTTACTTTAACATTCACAGGTAGTAATTCTTCACCACCATTAGCTAAAGAAGAGTAAGAACCCCATCCATATCTGTATTTCCAATCATCTGCCGTTAGAGAGCTACCTGTAGAAGATTTTAATTCTGCAGTTACATTAACAGTGTTGAAATCATAGTGAGAGTTTGAACCAACATTTTGTTGTTTCTCTACTTTAGAACCTTTATAGCCTACTCTTACTTTTACGTTTACTGGTAGTAGTTCTTCACCTAAGTTATTCATCGGAGCATAACTTCCCCAACCATATCTGTATTCCCAACTATCAGCTTCTAAAGTACCTGATTGAGAATCACTTAAGTCTGCTGTAACAGCAACTGTAGCAAAGTCAAAATGAGAGTTTGAACCAGCATTTTGTTGCTTTTCAATCTTAGTTCCCATATAACCTACTCTTACTTTAGTATTCACAGGTAGTAGTTCATGTCCAGATGCATTTAGAGTGTTATATCCACCCCATCCGTATCTATATTCCCAACTATCAGCAGTAAGTAGATTACCACCTGAATTTCTTAAATCAGCTGTTACATCAACTGTATTGAAGATAAACACTGGGTTAGTTGTTATGTTTTGTTGTTTTTCTACTGAAGCACCTGAATAAGTTACTTTAACCTTAGTATTTGTTGGATGACCATCTACAAATGTCCAGAAACCATTACCTGTAGCATCAGTTCCTAAGTTAGAATAACTTCCCCATCCAATTCTGTAATCAAAATCGCCACCTGCTAAACCAGCATTTTGGCTGTTTTGTAATTGAACGAAGATAAGAGATTCATCTATACTACAACCACTAATTGCAATAGGCATTTGTGCAGCAACAGAATTACCATCATAGAATCTGAAATTATAAGTTCCTGGGAATAGATAAGTGTTATCACCTATAGCCATATAGCTACTATAGTAATGGTTGTACTTAACTGTACCTGGGTAGTTGAACGTTACTCTAGTTGGGTTAAATTCAAAAGTAGTTACAGGACCTGTAATAGCTACTGTTTGTACTTGCGATGAATTATGGATTGTTGCTTTGAACTTGTGAGTACCTGGGAATAGTTCGATTGAAGCTATACCAGAAGCATCTGTTATATTAGGATTCAAGTCCATATAGCTACTGTAGTAGTGATTATACTCGACAGCTACACCTTCTACACCAGTATTCAAATCACAATCTTTAACATGAGCTTCAGCTAAAGCAGTCTGAAAATCAAATGAAGTT
>Ga0172380_10004304_pt1 | contig 18418 bp, 22 predicted proteins | sample Leawe162metaG_FD_119747 | JGI IMG/M metagenome (GOLD analysis project Ga0172380, IMG submission 119747) | Leachate microbial communities from a municipal landfill in Southern Ontario, Canada - Leachate well 162 metaG | ecosystem: Engineered > Solid waste > Landfill > Unclassified | place... | reverse complement strand
TTCTTTCCATTCCTCAATCTTTTTCAAATCGCCCGATATCAATACGTCCGGTACTTCCAATCCTTCATATGTTTGCGGTCGTGTATACTGTGGGTATTCCACCGGTCTGATTTTTTTACCGCCTATTTCAATCTCTGAGAAACTTTCCGTTTTACTGGATTTATCTTTCCCCAATACCCCCGGCAGCAATCTGGCTATACTATCTATAATTACCATTGCCCCTATCTCACCTCCGGTCAACACATAGTCACCAATCGATATTTCCTCATCTATCAGCAAATCCGATATTCTTTGGTCAAAACCTTCATATCTACCACAAAGTAATGTTATATTTTTTAATTTAGACAACTCTTCAGCTTTTTGCTGGTTATATTTTTTTCCTCTGGCAGAAAGCATAATTATTTTACTATCTCTGCCGCCTTTCTTTATCCCCAAATCATTTAAGGCCTTCCCAATTACATCAACTCGAATCAGCATTCCCACATCACCGCCATATGGTTTATCATCCACCGCACCATAATTATTCCAAGCCCATTGCCTCATATCGTGATATTTCAATTCGATAATTCTATTTTCAATCGCCCTGGCAATAATACTTTCTTCAAAAGGGGATTCAAACATTTTGGGAAACAAAGTTATCACATCAAATTTCATTCCCTATTTTACCTTCTTTTTTGTTCTTCGTACAGACTCACCAATTGTTCAGGTGGTACTTGTCCAGTAACTGATTTCTCCTTTATTATTCGGGAAATAATTCCTATGGCATCTTTGGTTACTACTTCAATTGGTCTTGAAGCATCAAGCGTTTCGAAATTCAAATTAACTCCGGTTTCCCTGTAAAACATAGGTAAGTTTAGATAATGTCTTTGTCTCATTAGCTGAAGTTCAACATCACCCTCATCCCACAAGGTTTTGCTCCGATTTCCAGATTCTTCAGCTTCTGCGAATTTCTTTCTTTCAAGAAAAGTCTTTTCAAAAATATTTTCAGGAAAATACATTAAAATAGTTAAATCAGGGAAAAAATTGTATGCATATTCATCCTCCATCTGACGAAGCCTTATCTGAGGAACTCCTCCTTCCGCTCCCTGCAACACCCTGGTAGTCGAAGCATATCTGTCTATCAAGGCAATCGTATTTTTTTCCTTGTTTTTTCCTAAATGAGGTATTAATACTTGGTCTAAATGAATTTTTCTGGCTTTAGAAAACATTATTGCCAGTTCTTCCGCACCAACATTTTCTCTTAGTGCCTTAAAAATATCTCTTCTGATAATTTCTGCCTCAGGGGTTCCACCTGGTTCTCTGCTTTTTATAACCTCATATCCTGCAGATTTTAAAACTCCGTATATTGGAGTAACAATTGAAGTTTTCCCAACCATTTCTCCGCCTTCTATTCCGATAAATATTGACATATAACTAAATATAAACAAAATTAATTAAACCCGCTATACTATCTTTATGAAATCTAACACAAATTCCAAAAATACTGCGGTAATTGTTATTGCCACCTATAACGAAGCCGGATCCATCCAGGAAATGCTCGATACCCTTTTTGGTAAAATTATTCCTCAAATTCCTAATTGGGATTGCAAAGTCCTAATAGTCGATGATACCTCACCTGACAAAACTTACGAAATCGTCCAAAAAAACCAAAAGAAATATTCCGACCTTCATTTAGTAATTAACCCTATAAAAATTGGTATGGGTAATGCCATTGTCAAAGGTTTCCATTATGCCATAGACAAACTAGATGCTGATGTTGTTTGCGAATTTGATGCCGATTTTCAACATCCCCCTCAAGATATCCCCAAACTTTTAGCCGAAATCGATAATGGCTACGACTTTGTCCTGGGTTCACGTAAAATTAAAGGTGGATCAGTCCCTGAAAGTTGGGGTTTCATGAGAAAATTTTTTACTTACGTTGGTGGTTTTACCTCTCGTTTTATAATGTTTTTTCCCTTCAAGGGATTTTTTCAAATTACTGATCCCACCACTGGACTTCGGGCTTCCCGAGTCAAAGGTTTTGTCGATCAAATCGATCTCGATCATCTGTATTCCCTCAAATTTGGCTACAAAATCGAACTCCTTTTCCGTATGGTTCAGTTAAAAGCCAAAGTCAAGGAAATTCCTCTCAAATTTGGTCTTCGTGAAAGAGGAGAATCAAAAATTGCCAAAGATACCGCCAAAGACATTTTGTTTGTTTCCATAAAATGTCGTTGGTACGATGAATTTACCCAAAAATTCCTTAAATTTGGTACTGTCGGAGGTATCGGTTTTGTTATAAATTTTGTCGGTTTCCGACTCCTCAAAGTAACTTTCAAAGACTTACCCTACGACATCAGTATAATCAATTGGATTTCCAACGCTGTTGCTGCTGAATGCGCCATAATTTCCAATTTTATCGGCAATAACATTTGGACTTTTGCCCAGGAAAAAATCACCTCTTTCAGTCAAATTATTACCAAATTTTTTACCTTCAATCTTTCATCTGTATTGACCGGAATAATTATTCCCTCCACATTTGTCGCTGTCCTGACTTATCTTCTAGGCGACCAATGGTCCTCGATATATTTGGTAATCGGAATATTTTTAATCACCATACCTCTCAATTGGCTGGTCTACAATAAGATTATTTGGAAAAAATAACAAAGCAATTTCACTGGAATAAAATTCTAGATTACTTCATTCCGTCTATCAGTGCTTTGACTTCCTCAAAAGGTAGTGCCCCGGGAACGAATTCCTTCTGACCGTTTTTAGCTATGATTATTGTTCCGGGTGTTCCTTGTATTCCAGCAGCCGAACCATCCTGTAATTGGGCATTTACCTTATCCGTATATTTACCAGAATCCAAACAACTGACAAATTTTGCTTTGTCTACACCGACTGACACTGCCATCTCAGCCATTTGATCATTGGTAAAACTCGTACCTGTCGAAGTGGTTTTCTCATATATAGAGTCAGAATATTGCCAGAATTTTTCAAAACCTCCCAATTCACCAACACACTCAGCCGCTTCAGATTCCATTTGTGCATTTTGGTGGAATGGTAGGGGGTAATGACGATAAACCCAAGCCACCTTATTCCCATATTCTTTCATAACCTGTTTCATTACATCATGAAATCTTTGACAAAAAGGACATTCATAGTCTGAATATTCAACCAAAACAAAATCTGCATCAGCGGAACCTCTTATGTAATCATCCTTACCTACAGCTTTAATCGCATCCAAATTCATTTTCGGCTCTGCTGCTGCTCCTGCCGCCTGGTCACCCAAAGCATTTGGTGCCGCTACTCCGTTGACTATTTTTGCTTCTAAGCTATTTACCTTCATCCACAAAAAACCATTAACAAACATTAACAACATTAGAGGTATTACGACTATCAAATGTGGCTTATTTGCCATTTCTGTTAAGCTCATCTTTGTTTTTTGAATTTTTTTCATCATAGTACTATTAATGTAGTAGTAGATTGGCTATATGTCAAGTAATAAAAATTATTCCGGCTATATTACCTCGTTCTTTTATATTTATTACTGTTTATTAATTTTTAATTGATAACATTAACCTCCATGAATCAACTTCAGCTCCAAAAAGCAAAATTTCAAATGCTTTCTCAGCATCTAATGCAACGGGGTATCACCGATGGCAGGGTATTAAATGCAATGACGCAAGTCCCCAGAGAGAAATTTGTACCCAATCATTTAATAGAATTTTCTTATCAGGATTCACCTCTTCCTATTGGTTTTGATCAAACTATTTCTCAACCATTTTTAGTCGCCCTAATGTGTCAACTATTAGCCTTAACCGGCAGAGAAACTGTCCTCGATGTTGGCACCGGATCTGGTTATCAAGCTGCAGTTTTATCTAAACTAGCCAAAAAAGTTATTACCATTGAAATTATTCCCGATTTGGCCAAAAACGCCAGAAATATTTTTAAAAAATTAAATTATAAAAACGTTCATGTTTACATATCAGACGCCAACAAAGGTTATCCCAGATTTGCACCCTATGATGCTATCAAATCAGCCGCTGCTACCCCCCAAATTCCTATCTCCTGGATTAATCAACTTAATGACAATGGTGTCATTGTTACTCCCAAATCCACTAATTTTTCCCAAAACCTGGTTCGTCTTATCAAAAAGGGAAATTATTTAGTCGAAGAAAAATGGGGAGATGTTCGTTTCGTTCCCTTGGTCAAAGCAAAATCATAGTCTATAATTATCGGGCATGTTCAAACAGTTCATCGCCCGAATTGGGTTAAAAAAAATATTTATAGTTGCTATCGGTCTGAATTTGACCTTAATAATTATTGGTGTTTTCTATCTTCTTCGTTCGTATAATAAGATTATTGTTAAACCCAATCAGCCTCTAGCCACAACTCGCTCTACTCCTTCACCCACTCCGACGCCTGACCCTTTAGCACCTTACGCTATTCTTTTGTTAGGATATGGAGGTGGTAATCATGAAGGCGGTCTTTTAACCGATTCAATTATTGTCGCCCGGGTTGAACCAAGAAATCAAAAAATCATTTTGATTTCTATTCCCCGCGATCTTTGGGTGCCTCTTCCTTTGGATAAGGACTCTACGACAAATTATAAAGTCAACGCTGCCTACGCTATCGGTAGCGATGATCGTCAGTATCCCGACAAAAAAATTGAATTTACCGGACCTGCTGGTGGTGGTCAAATGGCCAAGACAGTTATCAGCCGAGTTTTAGGATTTAATATTGATTATTTTGTTGCCGTCGACTTTCAGGCATTTGTCCGTATTATCGACAATCTTGGCGGTATCAATGTTAATGTACAAAAAACTTTTGATGATTTTTTGTATCCTATTGAAGAAAATATTAAAGAAACTTGTAATAAATCTGATGAAGAAATCGCCGCTCTCACAGCCACACTTTCCGGTCAAAAGTTAGATGAACAGTTTACTTGCCGTTATGAAACTCTTCATTTTGATCGTGGCCTTAATGTCATGGACGGCACAACTGCCCTAAAATTTGCCCGTTCTCGTCACTCACTTACCGACGGTGGAGATTTCAACCGTACTGCCCGTCAAAAATTAATTATTGACGCCGTCAGACAAAAAATTATCAATGTAAACTTTATCCCCAAAATTATTCCTCTTATCCAAACCTTATCCAACCATCTTCAAACCGATATTGAAGTTAAAATAATGGAACAATTTATTGCAAAATATTCGCAACTTTCACAATACCAAATCAGTTCTCTCGCTCTCACTGATCAAAATGTTTTAGAAAACGGAATATCTTCAAACGGTCAATATGTTCTTCTTCCCAAAGCCGGAGAAAACAATTGGACCCAAATCCATCAATTTATTTTGGACCCTACCCTTCTTACTCCGACTCCTACCGTTCGCCCCTCTCCCAAACCTCTTGAGACACAACGATTTACAAACTAATTATGTTAGAATCTGAACAATGAATTTAAGTAACATTAACTACGTAATTCACATTGGAACAAAAAACTTTACCGAAAAATACTACAAAGATAAAAATGGATGGCTAAAAATATCGGCAAAAGGTAATGAATTTAAAATGACTGCCGAACAGGTCCTCAATCATTTATTACCGGCCTTAGCAGGAGTCAAGAAAAATTTAATTATAAAAGTTGAACATCAAAATTCTCCAGTGTCTCCAAATTTGTATTTTACACAAACAGAAACAAAAACTTAAATTTGTAATATAATATAAATATATGACCCATACAGATCAGGAGAAATTTAGACAAATTGTGTTATCTTCAAAACCCGATGACATCGAAGCACGCCTAAAGGCTTGGGATCTTTATATAAATAACGACTTTTTTCCTGGCATAATAAAATTAAATTCTCAATTCATTGAATTGCAAAGACGAAATATCGCAAAAATAGTTGCAGGAATACCAATTGATGATAATTTCAGAAATATGTCTACTTTTCCGGTTGAATTAGCCTTGAAAGGTGACTCTTTGTTAAAAAGGTTGAACTTTAATGGGGATGAAGTCCAAACAGCCAAACTTTTTTTTGAAAGCATGCTTGGAGATATCGAACCCAGGACTCAAAAAGAATAATTTGTTACCCCGCATGGACTCGAACCACGATTCCTACGTTCAGAGCGTAGTGTCCTACCATTAGACGACGGGGTACTGTTAGTCTTCATATTTTATCCCAAAACACCTCAAATTAGCTAATTTAGATAAATTTCGCTAAAATATATATATGAAAACCATAGACGAACTAGTCAGCGAACTCAAACTTAATCCAAAACAATCTCAGGTGCTAAAAATATATGTCAGCGATTTGATTGTTGAACTCCTTGAAAGTCTCCGGGATGAAAACAATAACAACTTCAACGAAACTATCGATGGTCTGAAAAACATCAGCTAATCCTTTAGATAAAAATCTTTTTCCCTGCCAACCGTTGTCTCCTCACCATGCCCTGGTAATATTATCGTTTCTTCCGGTAATTTCATGATAGCTTTGATACTTTGGTAAATATCTTTAGAAGAAGAATAACTCAAATCAGTTCTACCTCTGCTATGGGCAAAAATAGTATCCCCTCCAAACAATAATCCTGCTTCCTTTATATAAAAACATATCCCTCCGGGAGTGTGCCCGGGAGTTTTAATAACTTCTACCGAAATATCACCAATACTAATTTTGTCAACCATCTCCAAATCAATATCAATTTTGGAAAAATTAGGCACTTCAATTCTTCTCCCCAAAAAATGACTGGCAGTTTTCTGCTGTCTTTGAAGCAAAAACAAATCTTTTTGTGAACAATAAAAAGGGGATTGGTAAATTAATTTTAAATCCAAAGCTCCCATTACATGATCAAAATGCCCGTGTGTCGCTAATATTCCCACCAAATCCAACCCTCTTGCCTGAATTTCTTCCGAAATCCCTACCCCGTCATCAGCCGGGTCAATAACTAATGCCTTGTTAAATCTTTCCTCCCAAACCAAGTAACAATTTGTCCCCAATTCTCCCAATACGATTTTTATATATTTAATATCCGTCATTTTTTATAATAATGTAATCCATTTCAATAAATTATATAATTCTATTATGAAACAAACCAAATCTCTCACTTTAATGGCCTTTATCTTAATTTCTAGTATGGTTCTTTCAGCCTGCGGTTCAAAACCAGCCACTTTCAGCGACGAAGAACTTATAAGCGACATTACTCCCTATGTTGACCAAAATGCCAATCAAAAAATTGACCTTACTAAAGAAATTAAATTAGACCAGGAATTTAACATTCAATACAAGACATTTCAACCCGATGGTATTGGCACTGCCGATTTTAAGGCCATTTCTATGAAACAAATAGCCAAAGCCGGCGATAATCCCCCTGATGATGGTAAAAAACTTATTTTGGTCGAAATTTCCGTTCGTGGTAAAAGTACCAACAAAGGCTTTCCTTCAACCTTTAATCAAATAGGGGATTATCCCTCTCCTCAATTTGTTCTTATCGACAAAGACAAAAACTATTCTGAGGTTGAAACCACCTACTTTTCCGACAGTTATACTCAAGAAAATAAATTATTCGAACTTTCAAAAATTACTCTTGACCAGCAACAATGGGTCAGTACTGCCATTGTTTTTCAAATTGATAAAAATCTAAATCCCGACCTGGCCTTTAGATTTACCGATTCTTCTGGTAAAATTACTTTCTATGATCTCAAATAAAACCCCTCAAAAAAGACTTTTTGTTGGTAGTCTCCCCTACAGTTTTTCCGAAGGTGAACTACTCTCCCTTTTTATTTCCTTTGGCAAAATTGTTGTCGTTAAAATTATCAAAAATCAGTGGGGTAAAAGTCGTGGTTTAGGTTATGTTGAATTTGAAGAACTTGAGAACGCAATAAATGCCAAACAATCACTCCACAATCATTCCCTAGGTGAAAGAACTATCATTGTCGATTATGCCCAACCCGACCCTTTCCAAACTCCTGAAGGTCAACAACGTCATCTCCAGGCCCAAACTGCTCACAAAAATCCCAGAAGAAATTACAACATTGATGAACCCCGCTCTTATGGTCCCAAGCCCAAACCCAAAACCAGACGTACTAATCTGGATTCGGCTGCTACCCCAAACCATGCAAAAAACCCCAAACATATGCGCCAAAGTTTGTTTGATTCGCGCAATTATGGTTCCAAGGTTGGCTCTAAATTCGCCAAACGTACCAAAAAGAAGACAGTCAGATAATTTATGGACTTTCGCCAACTCATCAATCAACAACCCATAATTGGTTTGTCACCTATGGATGGTATCACCGATGAACCTTTTCGGTTAATTCAAGCTGAAATCGCCAAACCCGATGTTATTTTTACTGAATTTGTTTCTGCCGAAGGCATCTCCCACGGAGGTGTAAAGTTATATGATCAATTATTATATAAACCACAAGAACGCCCCATTATCGGGCAATTATTTGGTAAGGATCCCCAAAGTTTTTATGCCGGAGCGATCATATTGGCAGAATTAGGTTTTGATGGTATCGATATAAATATGGGTTGTCCCGCTAAAACTGTTACTGCAAATGGTAGTGGTGCCGCTCTCATCGAAAATCCAAAGCTAGCCTCAGAGATTATAAAATCAGTCGCCAACGGACTCAGCGATTGGTATACCGACAAAAATGCTCTAAAAAAATTAAAATTAAAATCAAAACTTAATCAAGTTATCCTTCGAAATCAAAAATACAGTCAACTAAAAATATCTCAAAAAATAAAACCAACTTTATCAGTCAAAACTAGACTGGGTATAAATGAGTCAATTATAGATCAGTGGATTCCCCATCTTTTAAAACATCCGATTGATTTTTTGACTATTCACGGACGCACTCTCAAGCAGGGATATGCCGGTCAGGCAGATTGGCAACAAATCAGCAGAGTTGTCCATCTTGCCAAAGGTAGTGGTATAAAAATTTGGGGAAATGGTGATGTCCAAAATCGCACTCGAGCTCAACATTATCTTAAAGAATTTGGTGTCGACGGTATTTTAATTGGTCGTTCTTCTATGGGTAACCCCTGGGTCTTTTCTGATCATTTACCCACAGTTACCGAAAAATATAGATGTCTGCTTTATCACGCACAAATATATCAAGATACATTTCCACTCAGGCGTTTCGATTCCCTCCGTAAAAATTTTCTTTCCTATGCTGCTGGTTTACCAAATGCCAAACAACTCCGTCAAAAACTAGTCCACATCAACAATATTTCTGATATTATCGACATTGAAACTGATTTTTTATCTTCAACTGACTCTCAATAAAGCCTTGTAATTCCAACCCTGACTGCCTATATTTAAAAGGTATGACTCAAGCAATTCAATCACAATCCGATACCACCTCAAATCAAGGCAATGATTCGGCTATTACCCTTATCAGTATCGAATCTCTTATTACCCGTTCCCATGCTCAGCTTAATTCTCTCAAAAAAGAAATGAATCAATTCAAAGATATGTTGGACTCAATTCTCGATTCTAACGATGAATACCGTCAAAAATATGAAGTCGCCAAATTGGCAACCAAAGAGAGAAATACTGTAAAAACGGAAATTATGAAGGATCCTAAAGCCCAAGATATTATTAAGAAACTTAAAGATTACCGCGATCAGCAAAAAGAACTTAAAGACGCTCTCTCAGACTATTTAAAGCAATATCAACAATTATCCGGATCAAACCAAATTGAGGGGCCTGATGGTGTGATTAGAGAAATTGTTTATACCGCCCGCTTGATTAATCGTTTCGAGAACTTCAAAAAATAAATGTCTCTAACTGTAACATCCTCAAATTTTTCCAAAGAAGTTTTAGAATTCAGTGGATTTGTTTTGGTCGATTTCTGGGCCAATTGGTGTGGACCGTGCCAGATGCTAACCCCAGTTATTGAAGAGATCGAAAAAGAAAATAAAGTTAAAGTAGTAAAAGTTGATATTGACCAAGATTCTCAACTCGCCCAAAAATACAATATTAATTCTATTCCCACCGTATTGATTTTTAAAAATGGCCAACTACAAAAAAACATAACCGGTTTCCACCCCAAACAGGAATATTTATCTTCCATTTCCTCGACATAGTCACAAATATTGGCCATATCCTCAAACTAAACTATAATACGCTATGGATCTTGATATTCTAAACTCTTGGCTTACCAAAAACAATTTACCCAAATATCGGTTTTCTCAGATATGTAAGAATTATTTTTCCGCCAAATACTCACAATTCGACCAAATGACCGATTTACCCCAAGCTCTTCGTTCTCAGTTGGACCAAAATATTAAACTATCCTCTGTTAAAGAGGAAAATCTCATCAGCTCTCCCCATACTCAAAAGGCGCTTCTCCGTCTTTTTGACAATAAATTAATTGAGACCGTACTCATGGATTATGGTGATTGGTTAACTGCTTGTATTTCCAGTCAAGTTGGTTGTCCCTTGGGTTGTACTTTTTGTGCCACCGGAAAAATGGGATTTAGCCGAAATCTTACTTCGGAAGAAATTATTGATCAGATTATTTATTGGAATCAAAAACTATATCCGAAATATATTGGTCGACTTGTTTTTATGGGTATGGGAGAACCATTTCTAAATTGGGATAATTTATTAATTTCTATAGACACAATCAATAATAGAAACGGTTTAAACATTGGAGCCCGTAAAATAAGCATTTCTACTGCTGGTATCGCCGACAAAATAATCCAATTCGCCGATCTCAAAACCCAAATTAATCTTGCTGTCTCACTTCACTCAGCCAATCAACAAAATCGCCAAAAAATTATGCCCATCGCCAAAAAATATTCCCTTGAGGAACTTAAAAAAGCATCTCAATATTTTACTCAAACAACTAACCGTCAGATATTTTTCGAATATGCACTTATTGACGGTTTTAATGATTCAACTAAAGATATTGAACATTTAAAAGATTTTTTTTCCAACAACCACCTCTTTTATCTCAACCTTATTCCTCTCAATCCTGTCAAAGGAGGACTCGTTCCCAGTCCAACCTCATCTATCAAGCACTTTACTCAATTACTGGACCGAACAAATATAAACTATTCGATTCGTCGAAGTTTTGGACAAAGTATAGGAGCTGCCTGTGGTCAACTGGCTACTCAACATCTTGGCTAAAATCCCCAGGTTTTCTATTTAAAGTGTCTATATTAGCCAAATGTATTTGTAATTCTGTCATACTTTCTCCGCCAAGATATTTTAAATTAATTCCCATATTTCCACCAATACCTGCCTTAATCATGCTTTTAACCAAATCTTTATCAGCCGGTTTTGTATCAGTTGATTTCGATCTATTAAGACTTAACACCATCAAATTATGATTGACTGTCAAATAGTATTTTTCCACAATAGTCCGTTCGTCACTACCCATAGTTCTAAAAGGAATTTTAAGTAAAACTACTTTATATTGTTCAGTTTTAAAAGAATCAAACAATTGTGGATATTTACTTGCAAAACTGTCAGTAACTGAAATACAACTTTCCGAAAAAAATCTTCTATTTGTTTCTATAATCATATTTAAACACCGATTATACACCTAATTAGTCAAAAAATAGGTATAATACCGTATATGTTAATCGACGACGTCCAAATAACTATTAAGGCTGGCAATGGAGGTGATGGCTTGGTTCACTTTTATCGCGATCGTTGGCGACCAAAAGGCGGACCCGATGGCGGTAACGGAGGAAAGGGTGGAGATGTTTACGCCATCGCCGTATCCGATGTCACCAAATTAAGCCAATTTCGTCATCTTAAAAATGTTGAAGCCGAAAATGGTATTAATGGTGGTCCCAACCAACGAACCGGTCGAGGTGGAAAAGACACCATTATCGAATTACCAGTTGGAAGTCTTATCAATTATGACAATGGTACTAGTTTTGAACTTACACATTCCGGCCAAAAAGAAGTTTTAGCTCGGGGAGGAAAGGGAGGTCTAGGCAATCATCACTTTAGATCAGCTACCAATCAAACACCCCAAGAATTTACTGCCGGCAAAATTACAGAGACCAAAAATATTCACATCCAACTAAAATTAATTGCCGATGTCGGTTTAATCGGTTTACCTAACGCCGGCAAATCAAGTCTCCTAAATGAACTTACTCCAGCTTCGGCAAAAGTAGCCAATTACGCTTTTACTACACTGGAACCAAATTTAGGTGTTACGAAAGGTAATTACGTTATTGCCGATGTCCCCGGACTTATTGAAGGCTCATCCGACGGCAAAGGACTTGGATCCAAATTTTTAAAACATATCGAACGAACCAGTCTCTTGGTCCACTGTGTCGCCTCAGATACCGCTGACCCAGAAAAAGATTACCTTGCTATCCGAAAAGAATTATCTAATTACAGCTCAAAATTAAACGAAAAACCTGAAATAATCGTACTGACAAAATCGGACTTACTGGATCCAAAACAAATTAAACTTTTAACTAAAAAAATTAAAGCAGACCTAGCTGTTTCGATAATTGACGAAAAAAGTATCAAGGCTCTAAATGATCTTATTAGCCGACAGTTGAAATTGTTAACTAAGGGCTGATTTTACCTTATTCCAGTCATTTTTAAGTAATTTAGCCATTTTCTTTGCTCCTGCCTTGGTAGCTTTAAAATCATCCTTAAATCCGTCGACAACTTGATCTACAACTTCACCGTATTTATCTTTATCAATATTATCTCCAGCACTTTTTAATGCAGCCAGCTTATCTGTTACTGCAGTTTTAATTTCGATATATTTATCAACAGCGGCTTGACTTGTCTCTCCAAAAACATCCATTACCATTTTCTTTGTATCTACTGCTTTTGTTTTCATTTTATTTGCCAATTCTTTACTAATTCTGGCAATATCTTCTCTAGTCTCTTTCCCCGATTGAGGTGCCAAAAGTAATCCGCCTATAGCTCCGGCAATTGCTCCAAATATTCCTGCTAAAAATAAATTTCCGCCACTTTTTTTGTTCATTTTATATTTAAAAAAATTATAATTCTAACTTCAGTCTATTAAATAAAACCGTTACTGTCAATAAATTATCAAAACTTAATCAATTTTCTTCTCTTCCATGTAAAAAGATAGATAAGTATCAATATTACAAAAGGAGCCAGTAAATTAATAGTTTTGAATGAATTTTTTTGCTGGTTTGTTATCTCTTTAATTCGGGAATCATTAATTGATTTGCTTCTAATTTCCAAAAGAGTATCGTCATTAGACAAATAATCAACCAAATTTAGTCCAAATATCATATTATCCTGGTGATTTACCACAAATCTGTCCTTAATAAAATCCGCGTCTCCAACTACGGCAATCTTTACTGTTTTTGTTCTTAAAGCCCCCAATATCATTTTCTTTTTATCTTTACCAAGATTATTGCTTGAAACCGGTGGGGAAATATTTGTAAACTTTTCATCCAAAATACTTTCATTACTACTGCTAAAAAGTATTTTTAAATTTTCTGAAGCTATTATCGGTGATATCCACTCAAAACTCAAACTATTTATCCCCGACATCACCGGAATCTCACTATTCATATTTTCAGTCTTCACTTCCGGCCAATAAGGATATTCAGTTAAAAATGAACCGGAATTAGTTTTAAAGTTTGCTACACTAGCTGACGGATCTGACACCAATCCACGCTTTACCTCTATTCCGACCTCTTTCAAAAATTCATTCAACCAATCGCTTGTAACATCCCTTGCCTGCATTCTTTCATCAATGCTTATTCTATTCCAAAAAATTATCAAACTGTTACCCCTATTTACCCAGTTTTTCAAATTCTTGTTAATTTTTTCGTTAGTTCCTTCAAAACTTCCGACCATTATTAATACCCCTTTTTTCTCATTACTAAGATTTTCCAAGTTGGCTTCTCCAACTGTATAGTTTTGATTTAAAAACTGTCGAAAATATTTGTACTCAGTGTTTTTTAAATCATTATCTTCCGCCATTAACACCTTAGAAATATCTTTTTGGTCAATCTTCTTAATTGTTGAAACTAAAAAATATTCCAAGTTACCTACATCTCCGGCTACCGGCAACACTTCTGATTTTCCTCCATATTCTACTGTCAACCCAAAATATCCACTTTTTACCTCATATTTATCCGAATTTAACGTTGAAAACTGTATTGCTCTAATTCCTTGCTTATTGGCCTTTTCTCTTGTCTCCGTATCTTTTGACGGGTCAAGATAAATTACCTTAAATCCATTTGAATTTATTCGTCTAAATTCCTCTAAAATACTTCTAAAATTTCTGACTAGGGGTTTCAATTCCAATGGTAAATCATCTGTTTGGTAAACAGTGATTTTTACCAAATTATTCAAATTTTTTATTATTTTTATCGACTGAGGTGACAGTGAATGTACTTTATCCTTTGTCAGGTCAATCTTCGCTTGAGGTAAATATCCAAGTAACAAATTTAAAAACACAACCGTTACTATTATACTAATTTCAGCAAGATACGGCTTTAGTTTTACTAAAAAAGGTTCCGTTTTTTTAAAAAACAACCTTAATTTTTTCTTAAATTTTATAAATTTTCTTTTTAAATCAATTTTTACCATATCTATTTGTCTCGAAGTTTTAAAGTCAACACCGTCAAAATCAAAAATATCACTATCCAAGATATATAAAACATAATGTCGTCCAGAGCAATCAATCCAGAACTCATTTTTAAACTATGCAAATTTAAACTGAAATAGCCAATAAAATCGGCAATTCTAGGAGATGATATTTTTGACAGGAAAAAATCCTGACCAATAAAATTATTTAAAAATAGGAATAAAGTTGTAAAAACAAATCCGCCAATCGGTTGATTACTTAAACTAGATCCAAACAACCCACTAGCCAAATAACTGGCAGCCAAAAACAACAATCCCAATCCTCCTCCAAAAATCAAACCCCATTCAGGATCTCCCAAATAGGCGATAGTCAATATTATGGGAAATGTCATCATAATTATAAAGAAAATATAAGCCAAACTTCCAAAAAATTTTCCCAAAACAAATTCCACCTCACTTATCGGTAAGCTAAATAAAACTTCCCAACTTCCGCTTCGTTTTTCTTCAGCTATGAGTCCCATGGAAATAGCTGGAACAAAAAGAGAAAATAAAAATGTCATTACCATCCACAATGCCCTGGTTTCAGCTTGTTTAATTACAAAAAAATCCTGGAAAAACAACCAGCTGCTTATTAACAAAAAAAGACCGCTAAAAATATAACTCAAAGGATCGACCAAATATTTAAACCATTCTTTTTTAGCAATATAAATAATATTTTTCATTTTAAGCAGTTAAGTCAATAAATTTCTTTTCCAAACTTCTAATTTTTATAGTTTCTTTATCCAACACAATTGAGCCTTTGCTTATTATCAACAGTCGATCGCAAATTGCCCTTGCTTCAGGCAAAATATGAGTTGACAATAAAACCAATTTTTCTCTTGCTAATTTTTTAATTAATTTTCTGACCTCAATAATTTGCTTCGGGTCGAGACCTGAAGTTGGTTCGTCCAAGATTAAAATCTTCGGATTTCCCATTAAACTTGCCGCCAACCCTACCCTCTGCCTGTATCCTTTTGATAATATTTCTATTTTTTGATCTAAATATTCCACAAGTCCGCATTCTGCAGACCACTTTCCAATTTGCTTTTTTAATTCAGAATTAGTTAACCCTTTAAGTTTTCCAATATATTCCAAATATTCTCCACTAGTCATATATCCATAAAGGGGGTTGTTTTCCGGTAAATATCCAATAATTTGTTTGTACTTTCTGTCTTTTGAATTTACCTTTCTATTATTTATCAAAATATCACCTTCACTTCTGCCATAAAATCCGCAAATTATTCTCATCAAAGTAGTTTTTCCAGCCCCGTTCGGACCCAATAATCCCACCACTCTGTTACCATCAAGCCTAATATTTATATCCTTCAATACCTGTTTTTTCCCAAAAAATTTATTGATTTTTATCAAACTAAATTTCATTTTTTATAAACTTTAAACCATAACTCTCTCCGGCCAATGTTTATCAGTTTCAACCCATAACTCCAGAAATATCTTTTTACCCGACATTAACTCCAATTCCTTTCTTGCATTAAAACCAATTTCTTTAATTCTACGACCGTCTTTACCAATTATCATTTTCTTGTATCTTTCGTTTGTAGTTAATATTTTTGCCTTAATTACGATAATGTTTTTCTTTTCTTTTATCTCTGTCACTTCAACATTTACCGAATAGGGGAGTTCTTTTCTTAAAAATAGATAGGCTTTTTCTCTTACCAATTCAGAAATATATTCATCCGAACTTATTCCAATTAACGGCCTATTTGTCATACTTAACACTTCAATATCTTTAATTATTTCATTCTCAGGCTTTACCGGTAACAGGTTAAAAATTTCATTTATTACCTGTTTAACATGCTTATTTTTTAGCGCCGATATAGAAACGGTAGCATCAAACTCATCCTCTAAAAAATTATATTGAGGTAAATAATCATGTGATCCGACCGCCAAATCGATTTTGTTGTAAACTAAAACTTTTTTAGCTCTGGACTTTCTCACCATACCAATAACCTTATTTTCTTCATCACCTTTTGGCCTGGAAATATCAACCAAGCAAACTACTACATCGGCTCTTAAAATTTCTTTTGGAGCTTGTAAATTAACTTTTTTAGATACATAATCTTCTACTTTGTTAAAAATACCGGGAGTATCTGAAAATATAATTTTTCCTTTATCAGAAGAATAAATTACCCTGGTGTTTTTTCTTGTAGTTTGAGGTAACGGAGAGGTAATGGCTACTTTTTGATTCATAATTGCATTTAATAAAGTAGACTTACCCGTATTAGGTCTTCCGACTAACACCACTCGACCAAATTTTAAGTCTTTATTTTCATCTTTTTTCATATATAGTATTTTATCTTATTAATTGACCCTTTGACAGTTAGCAAACAAAGTGCTAGACTGCTAATAATATGCCTCAATCAACCAAGAAAACAATTATTAATGATAAGTCTCTGGAGCCAATAAAAAAGATTTTACCATTAATACCGCTAAGAAACGTTGTTTTGTTCCCCTCTGTCGAAACTTCTCTTTTTTTTGGACGAAAAGAATCAATGAAATCTCTTCTTTATGCCTACGATAATACCAACAAACTCGTCCTTATAACCTCTCAAAGAAATCCCAAGACTGAAAAACCCGAAATAAAAGATCTCTATTCCGTCGGAGTTATCGCCAAAATCGAACACATTCTCCAGACTGACGGTAGCCTTCATGCTATTGTCAAAGGTCTTTCCCGTGTCAATATTGTCTCACTAACTCAACAGGAACCTCACCTGATGGCCGAATTCGTTGATTTACCTACCATTACCGAATCAACTACCGATATTCAACAATCGGCCGAGACTCTTCTAAGTCAGTTAAAAAAAGCATTTGCTCTGGGACGACAGTTTGACCTTCCTGCCATGATGCATCTGTCTACCGGCATTTCCTCAACCGATTTAGCAGATCAGGTCTGTTTTTCTGTTGATGCTAAAATTCCCGAAAAACAACAATTACTCGAAACTCTTCTGGTAACTCAAAGACTTAAAGCCGCTACCGAATTTTTAATTAAAGAAATGAAAGTCGCGGAATTAGAACGATCCATTGAAGAAAAAACTCAGGAAAAGTTTAACGTCGGCATGAAGAGAAATATTTTGGAAGAGCGTAAAAAACAAATTGAAAAAGAATTACGTAAAATGGGTGAGGATACCGGCTCCGAACTTGACAATCTCGAAAAGAAAATCAAAACCAGTAAAATGCCAAAAGATATTAAAAAGCGGATGTTAAGGGAATATGGTCGATTAATTGAAATGGGTAATATGGCACCTGAAGCCAGTTATATTAGAACTTACCTAGAGACCGTAATTGAATTACCTTGGGGAAAATACAGTCCCGACTCTGTTTCACTTGCCAAGGCCAAAAAAATCCTGGACCAGGATCATTACGGACTTATTGAGGTCAAAGAAAGAATTTTAGAATATTTAGCTGTACTTAATCTTAAAAATAAAAATAAATCCAAGCAATCAGGTACCAACATACTTTGTTTTATAGGTCCTCCCGGTGTCGGTAAAACCTCTTTAGGTCGCTCAATTGCCAAAGCCATGGATCGCGAATTTGTCCGGGCATCTTTAGGAGGAATTCGTGATGAGGCTGAAATCCGCGGTCATCGTCGTACCTATGTCGGCGCCATGCCCGGTCGGATTATTAAAGGTCTTAAAGACGCCAAATCGATGAATCCGGTCTATATGTTGGATGAAATCGATAAAATAGGTGCAGATTATCGAGGTGATCCCACCTCCGCATTATTGGAAACTCTCGATCCCGAACAAAATAAGGATTTTGTGGATCATTATTTAGATTTTCCGGTTGATCTTTCCAGAGTATTTTTTATTTTAACCGGAAATGA
>Ga0172380_10004303_pt1 | contig 18418 bp, 20 predicted proteins | sample Leawe162metaG_FD_119747 | JGI IMG/M metagenome (GOLD analysis project Ga0172380, IMG submission 119747) | Leachate microbial communities from a municipal landfill in Southern Ontario, Canada - Leachate well 162 metaG | ecosystem: Engineered > Solid waste > Landfill > Unclassified | place... | reverse complement strand
GTTGGCCGAGTTCGCCGCGGCGCTTGAACGCGGCGATGCGACGGCGGTGGCGGATCTGTTCGGCGAGGAGTGCTACTGGCGCGACCTCGTCGCGATGACGTGGAACATCAAGACGATGGAGGGGCGCGAAGCGATTCGCGAGATGCTCGCCACGTGCGCCGCGGGCGTGCAGCCTCGGAACTGGCAGGTCGAGGGTGAACCGGCCGAGAGCAGTGATGGTGTCACCGAGGCGTGGCTGACCTTCGAGACCAGCGTCGGCAGAGGCAAGGGGCACCTGCGGCTCCGTGGTGGCAAGGCATGGACGTTGCTGACGACGCTTCAGGAGCTGCAGGGCTTCGAGGAGCAGCGAGGCTTCACGCGGCCGCTTGGTGTCGAGCACGGCGCGTCGAAGCAGCGGGTCACGTGGCTGCAGCAACGACAGCGTGAGGAGGCGGAGCTCGGGTACAGCCGGCAGCCGTATGTCGTCATCGTCGGCGGCGGTCAGGGTGGTATCGCCCTGGGTGCGCGGCTTCGACGTATCGGCGTGCCCGCGATCATCATCGAGCGCAGCCCGCGAGCGGGCGATGCGTGGCGCAATCGGTACGACTCGCTGACGTTGCACGACCCGGTGTGGTTCGACCACATGCCGTACATCCCATTCCCGGAGCACTGGCCCATCTACACGCCGAAGGATCAGATGGGCGACTGGCTCGAGATGTACGTGAAGATCATGGAGCTCAACTACTGGGCCGCGACCGAATGCACGGGCGCTCGCTACGACGAGGCCACGGGCACATGGGAGATCACGGTCGAGCGGCACGTCGGTGACGACATCGAACGCGTCACCTTGCGGCCTCCGCAGTTGGTGCTTGCGACCGGCATGTCCGGGCTGCCTCGCATCCCTGCGATCCCCGGCGCGGAGACCTTCGCCGGCGATGTCATGCATTCCAGCCAGTTCCGGAGCGGCGAGCAGTATCGAGGCAAGCGGGCCATCGTCGTCGGGTCGAACAACTCCGCGCACGACGTGTGCCAGGACCTCTGGGAGCACGATGCGCACGTCACCATGCTGCAGCGGTCAGCGACGACGGTGGTTCGGTCGGCCGGTGCGCGGAGCGTGACGACCGGGAACTACTCCGAGGCTGCGGTGGCGGCGGGGATCACCACCGAGGTCGCCGACCTGATGAGCGCCTCGATGCCGGCACGGCTCGCCCCGGTCGCCGCGATCGAGGCGACGACGCGGCTCCGCAGCACCGAGGCGGACTTCTACGCGCGCCTGGAAGCGGCCGGGTTCCTCCTCGACTTCGGCGAGGATGGCAGCGGGCTCGGCATGAAGTACCAGCGTCGGGGTTCGGGCTACTACATCGACGTCGGTGCGTCAGACCTCATCATCAGGGGTGAGATCGCCCTGAAGACTCGTGTCACCATCGAGCGCATCACCCCTGCGTCGGTCGTCCTGACCGACGGGAGCGAGTTGCCCGCGGACCTCATCGTCTACGCCACCGGCTACGGCTCGATGAACGGGTGGGCGGCGCGACTGATCTCGCAGGAGGTCGCGGATCGCGTCGGGAAGGTCTGGGGGCTGGGCTCGGACACCGCCTACGATCCCGGCCCGTGGGAGGGCGAGCTGCGGAACATGTGGAAGCCCACGCAGCAGCCCGGTCTCTGGTTCCACGGTGGCAACCTTGCCCAGTCGCGCAACTACTCGAAGTACCTCGCGCTCCAGATCAAAGCCCGCATGGAGGGCATCCCCACGCCCGTGTACGGCCTGCCGGAGGTGCATCACCTGTCGTGACGACGCGCCGTGCGAGGCTCGTGCTGCGCTAGGCAGCGTGCGGCGCGCCGAGGCGAATCGCATCGCCCGGGCGGAGCACGTCGATCTGTACGGCGGGGGCTGCCTCGGCGGCCTCGCGCGCGAAGGCGGGGCCCGGCAGGTGGAACCGTTGCGGTCGCACTCGGCCGAGTCCACGCGGCCAGTAGGTGCCCCAGTGGATCGGGATTGCCTGCGCAGGCTGGAGCCTCCTGAGCGCCTCGGCCGCGAGACGAGGATCCATGTGGCCGCCACGGAGCGTCGGTCCCCAGCCACCTACCGGTAGGAGTGCGGTCGCGACCCTGCTGTCGAGGCGGCGGCTGAGGTCAGCCATGCCATCGAACAGGCCGGTGTCGCCGGCGAAGTAGATCGCGGTCGTGCCCTCGATGAGGTAGCCGAGCGCGGGTGCGCTGGGGCCGATGGGCAGTCGCGTTCCCTGGTGCGCCGCCGGGGTGGCGTGGATGCGGATGCCCTCGATGTCGAGGTGGCCGCCCACGCGGAGTTCGGCCACGTTCCGAACGCCGCGCCGGTACAGCCACTCGGCCAGCCCTTCGGGGCAGACGACGAGCGTGCACTCCGAAAGCGCATGCAGCGATGGCAGATGGAGGTGATCGTGGTGCGCGTGCGAGATCAGCACGGCGTCGAGGCGCTCCGGAGCCGGGACAGCACGTTCCAGCGCACGGCGTTCCACGAAGGGAGCGAACGGAGCGAGCACCGGATCGGTGAGGAGGCGAACGCCATCGAGTTCTACTTCGACGGTGGCGTGGCCGAGCCAGCGGACGGCTGTGTCCGGCACGTCTCGGTTGCTGTCTCGCGCGAGCGCGGACTCGATGGATGCCGTCAACGCAGTCGTGATCCTCGTCGCCATACGCCTCCAGTATGAGCCAGTGGGGATCGCTCGTGTGACCTCCGCCGGCTCGCTGCCGCGTCGAGGGCCGCTTCTATACTGGTCGTAGCCGCACCCGAGCCTGGACGAGCGCAACAGCAAGGGACACCCATGCAGGGCAGCCCAACCGGTGTGAGCGAGCACGCGTTGCAGCGCACGAGCGGCGCCGAATTGCACTTCGGCAACCGGATTGCGCTGCTCCCGAACGCGGACGTGGCGTACGACAACTGGCTGGAGGCGATTCGCGGCGCGCGCCGCTGGATCCACCTGGAGAACTACATCTTCCGGTCGGACGAGGTCGGCACGCGGTTCGCTGATGCATTGGCGGAGCGGGCACAGGCGGGCGTCACCGTCCGCGTGCTGTACGACTGGTACGGATCCCTCGGTGTCCCACTGTCGTTCTGGGCCTCGCTGCGGGCGCGTGGAGTCGATGTGCGCGCGGTCAATCCGCCTCGCCTGACCGACCCGCTGGCGCTCTACCAACGCGATCACCGAAAGCTGCTGGCGGTCGACGGCGAGTACGGGTCGGTCGCCGGGATGGGCATCGCGGACGCGTGGCTTGAGCGTGCGCCGGATACCGGCCTCCCATACCGCGACACCGCCGTCGCAATCCATGGGCCGGCGGTAGCGGACATCGAGCGGGCGTTCGCAGGGGTCTGGAGGCTCAACGGCAAGCCGTTGCCGACGGCTGAGTGTCCCACCGCCGGCTCGATCCCTGCGCCTGGCGGCATGGCGGCTCGCGTCGTGGTGCAGGAGCCGGGGAAGATGCGTATCTCACGGATGCTCCAGGTGCTCACCGCCGGCGTCGAGCATCGCATCTGGATCGCCGACGCCTACTTCCTGGCAGACCAGATCCTTCGTGAGGCGCTCATTGCCGCCGCACGCGACGGCATCGATGTGCGCCTGCTGCTTCCCTCCACGAACGACCTGCCGCTTGTCGGGGCGCTGTCCCGCACGAGCTATCGGCCGCTCCTCCAGGCCGGCGCGAGGATCTGGGAATACCGGGGGCCGATGATGCACGCGAAGACCAGCCTGGCGGACGGATGGTGCGCGCGCATCGGCTCCACGAACATGAACATCACCGGCCTGATGACGAACTGGGAGATCGACCTCATCGTGCAGGACGAGCAGTTCGGGACGGCGATGGAGGAGATGTTCCTTCGGGACCTGGACGACGCCCGTGAGTTGGTGATCGAGGGACGATCGGTGCGAGGTGGTCGGGGCGTTCGCGACGTCCGGCAGCTCTCGCGAGTGCATGGCTCTCGGGCGTCCTCGACGATCGCGAGCCTCGGTGGAGCGCTTGCGCAGGGTGCGATTTCGGATGTGCTCGATCGCAATGAGCGGAACATCAACGCGGGGGTTGGACTCGCTGCTGCCGTGTCGGCGCTTGCTGTCGCGCGGGCGCCGAAGGTGCTCGCGTGGCCGGTCGCCGCGGGCCTCGGTCTGTTCGCGGTGGAGCGCGCTGCGCGTGCCGTGTCACAGCAGCGGTCGCTGATGCGTGCCAGGCGCGGCGGGTCGAGGTGACATCGCGAGCATGAACTGTGATGTCACCACCAGACTTGCCTCGTAGGCCATGTGGCGGCGGGCGCTTCGGTGGTGGGCCTCCAATGTCTCGCGGTGTGTCATGCGGCTGACGTAGCGGGCGCGCGGGCGTACGGCGGCGTACTACAGCTGTGATATTTGTCTCACCCCGGCCGAGTCGAATGGCTCAGGTGGCCCTCGAATGCCCGACTGATAGTGCACGTGCACGTCAAAGGGATGTGCAATCGATTGGGGGCACGATATGGCGAGCATGGGTGAGGTGGGTTCGACGCGGCCGGTGCTGCCGGATAAGAACTTCTTCGCGCGGTTGTTCGACTTTTCGTTCCACTCGTTCGTGACACCCAGCATCATCTCGCTGTTGTTCGCGCTGTTCCTGGTGATGAGCGGGCTGTCCGCGCTGGGCTTCATCTTCACGATGGGCGGGATGATCGGTGGCGCGGGGTACGTGCTGGGCCTGTTGCTGGCGCCGGTGATCTTCCTGGTGTTCGCGCTGGTGAGCCGGGTGTACCTGGAGATCGCGATCGTGTTCTTCCGCATCGAGGAGAACACCCGTGGCCGGTAAGGCGATGCCTCGTGCGCTGCGCTGGGCAGCGGTAGCGGGTGCGCTGCTGTCGGCGGTGCTCGCTGCCGGTTGCGGCGTTGTCGGCGGCGGAGGCGTGAGCGGGATGTACGGGCCGGTGTTCTCACCGGATCAAGCCTCGCAGTTCCCGTACACGCAGATTGAGTTTCGCTCCGGCGGCAAGGCTCAGGTGAGCCGAGGCGAGGGCGCCGTGGTCGAGGTCGCGTACGCGACCGAGGGCAAGCAGGTGAAGATCACCGACGACGGCAAGACGGCGGTGTACGAGGTGGACGGATCCGGCTGCGTGAAGAGCGGCAAGGACGTCGTGTACTGCAAGGCGCCCACGAAGATCGATGGGCTGACGTACCAGGGGGCGGACGGGGACGCCTCGATCGAGTTCAAAGGCGGCGGCAAGGCGAGGGCCGACGAGTTCTTCGACGCCACCTACACCGTAACCGGCGATCAGGTCGTGATCGTGATCGACGATCGCGGCAAGTCGATGGTGGAGATGGTGCTGAGCAAGGGCGGGTGCCTGGACATGAAGGGGCGGGAAGGCTCGCTCAACTTCTGTCCGCTGTACCCGCAGCCGAAGTAGCAGTACTGCTTCCGCCCGAGGGATGGGCGGTGGAATGAGATTGCCGACATGAGGGCAGGGAGATTGCGATACGTGGGCGCGGCGGTGGTCGCCGCGCTGGTGCTGGGGGCGTGTGGTGGCTCGAAGGCGGCAGAGCCGACGAGCACCCCCGCGGCTGCGGCCACTGCGACTGCCACTCGCGCGGCGGCGACACCGACGCCGACCGTGCGTCCCGCGACACCGACGGCGACGCCGCAGCCGATCACGGGCGACGCATGGGTCATTACGGACGGTAGGCCCAGCCTGCAAGGTGGTCGAGAGGTTGCGCCAGTGGTCCGCTGGGGCCGGATGATGTTCACCGAGGGCGGTCGCTTCGGCAGCATGGAGTCCGCCGATGGCCCCCGAGGCATCTGGGAAGCCAACGGCTCGAACATCGTCATCAAGCTCGACAGCGCGGCAGGTATCGTCTGGACCGGGACGGTGAATCCCGATCGACTGACGATGGACGGGACAGCGAAGAACGCCGCCGGCACCACTTGGAACTGGACGGCGGCCCGCCAGTCGTTTCGGGGTAGCACTGTGCCGACTGCGACCCCGACGGCGCGCGCGTCGAGCTCTCCTGAGCCGAAGCCGACGTTGCGCGCAGAGGGTGTCGCGTATGGCCGGCAGCGGCTGACCGACCTCGGATGTCCGATCGTTCAGACTGCGGACGCAAAGGCTCTGGATGCCGCGATCCTGAGCGCGCTGGATGGCCGCGGTAGCGGATACGGCGCGCCTGATGTGGGGTTCTGCCGTGAACTCGGCACGCGACCGTACAAGTACCCCGACGGCACGGTCGCCAAGAACGTGACGCTCTACGCGGTGCTGTCGGGGCTCACGTCCGCATCCTGCGTCGACCAACTGGAGGCGAAGCGCAAGGCGGCGGGTGTCGAGGCGGCGACGCAGCACGTGTTCGTCGCGGTCTATGCCGCGCCGGAGAACCCGAAGGCGGATCCCACAGCGGCGCTGCCCATCGCGTGGTGTGGCTACTAGCGGCGCGTGTTGACGGTGCGGGTAGCGTCGATCGTGGGAGTGGAGGTGACTCCACGAAGGGAGTGCAGTCCGTTGGACCGGCATGACCTGTCCCAGGTGCGAGCGTTGGTGCCCAGCCTCGCGAGCTAGTCCTCGCGTCGAGGTGCGTTCGACGGCTCGACCGAGCAGCGCCGCCCGTGAGGGCGGCGCTGCTGCGTGTTCGGCGGTCAGGGCGAGATGCCTACTCGCCGATGTCGCCGGGCATGACGCAGTGGTAGTTGTCCGGGTGGACGGTGTCATCCTCGCAGACGACGCCGTTCCAGAACTCGACGGTGTGGGCGCCGTCGCGCGCAGGGAGCGTGAACTCCAACTGACTGAGCGCGGCGTGGAGGGAGGGGCCGAGGCTAATGTCGGGCGGCACCTCGAACGCGGCGGCAGATCGCGGCTGCGTAGTCACGATGCTGAGCCACAGCAGCACGAAGGCAATCCATGCGAAGCGGACGGACTGCGGGTTCATGGGAACCTCCCCCGCGCGTGACCTATCTATCGCAGGTCTACTGCAACCTGCGCATCTTCGGTACGAGCACGCCGACCATCACCATCGCGACGACGAGCAGGGCAGCCGTGCCGCCGAGCGCGATCTGTGGGCCGACCTGCTCCGCGAGGATGCCGATGAGGAACGTGCCGACCTGGACCAGTGCGAACTGCATGAACCAGACCGACATCACGCGCCCTCGGTACTGCTCCTCCGAGTAGACCTGGATGAGGACCTGGCCGATCGCCATGCGGCCGGCCTGGCCGGCGCCGATGAGCACCATGATCGGGAGCGTGATCCAGAAGCTGGACGAGGCGGCGAAGGCCATGACGCCCACGCCCAGGGCCGCGCCCCAGATCAGCATCATCTTGCCTCGACCGCGTTCCGCACCCATGGCGATCACCATGGAGCCGGCGATCGCGCCGATGCCCTGCACGCTCTGCAGCGTGCCCTGCATCACGCCGGACGCCTGTGCGGTGCACTCGGGCTCTCGGCAGAGCACTTCGCGGACGAAGCCGGGGAGCAGCATCGTGTACGGCATCGCGACGATGACGATCAGGAAGTTGACGGCGATCAGCATGCGGATCGTCGGGTCGTGGGCGACGTAACGGAAACCCTCGACCAGATCGCGGAAGGAACCGCTGCCGCGACGGCCACCTCGGTTGCTGGTGCCTCGTGCCTCGTTGCTCATCGCGTAGAGCGGGTGCGAGGGCAGGCGCATGGTGAAGGTGACGGCGATGGCGTACATCGCGGCCATGACCCAGAAGACCGATGCGGGCGTGAGCACGGCGATCAGGAAGCCGGCGAGGCCGGGGCCGACGAGCTGCATGAGCGTCTGGCCGGAGGAGTTCACGCCGATCGCATTCATCAGCCGGTCGCGACCGACGAGGTCGGAGATGATCGACTGCCTGGACGGCATCATCACGGAGTTCACGCCGCCCTGGAGCATCGCGCTGGCGAAGAGGTGCCAGAACTGCAGGGAGAGGCCGAACCAGCCCGCCGCGAGGATCGCGAGCGCGGCGGCGTTGACGACGTTGAAGAGCTGCGCCGCCTGGATGACGGTCTTCTTCGGCAGCCGGTCGGCGGCGACGCCGCCAATCGGCGAGAAGATGAGGCCGGGAATCGCGTTCGCGAGCGACATGGTGCCCAGTGCCGCGAACGACCCGGTGAGGTGGAAGACGAGCCAGCCACGGACGACCAACTGCATCTGCATCGACCCGAACTGCATGATGTTGCCGACGTAGAGCAGCCGGAAGTTGGCGTCGCCCAGGGCGCTGAAGGTGCGCTTCAGCCAGCTCTGCTCGCGGCCGGGGGCGGACTCGCGCGGTGTGCGGGCGACAGCGGCTTGCTCTGCCATACAGACGACTCGATTCATCCCGGGCCAGTGATCAGTGCCCGCCATATCGTTTAGGTAGAGCGGATGATAGCACTAAGCGAAACTTCATGTTGCGGCTGTATCGTCCTGGAAATCGCGAATGTGATAGCCAGCCGGATCAACTCAGGCTGAGGCGTCAGCCGGGGGCCGTAGCGCGTGCGTTCGCAAGGGATGCGAGGCGTGCGGCGGGCGTCGCCTCGTGCGAGGGCTGGGGCGGGGTTACTTCGCGCCGGCGAGCTGGAGCTGCTCGCGGAGGCGGTCCTTGAGCACGGGGCCGAGGGTCTTGGCCTTCGTGACGCCGTCCGGGCCGATGAAGAACGTCGCGGGGAGGCCACGGACGCCGTAGGTCTGCTGGGCGGTACCGCGCTCGTCGAAGACGATCGGGAAGGTCACGCCCAGGCGCTGGGCGAACTCGATCGCCTCGGCGCGGTTGTCGACGGAGGTGGTGTTCACGCCGACGAACAGCACATCAGCGGCGTGGTCGACCGAGGCGGCCTGGAAGCCGGGCATCTCCTCGCGACAGGGCGCGCACCAGGTTGCCCAGAAGTTCACCACGACGACCTTGCCGCGCGCCTCGGAGAGGCGGAAGCGCTTGCCATCGGCGGTCTCGAGGGTGAAGTCGGGGGCCGGCCGGCCGACCTCGACCTCGCCGGCATCGGCGGCCGCGATCGCGTCAGCCTCCGCGCTGTGGCGGGCGGCGGAGTCGGCTCGGGCATCGAGCTGCTGGCGGAGCAGGCCGAGCCCAATCACGCCGAGGATGAGCGCCACTGCGGCGTACCGGAGCAGGCGGCGAGTGTTCGGCTCAGGCATCGTCATCCCCATCCATTGCTGCGATCGAGGATACCGCGCGGGCCGGTGGAGGCGAGACGAGAATGGTTGTTGACCAATCCGGTCGTGAATGTATCATTCTCTCTATGACAGCACCTGCCGTAGCCCGTCCTCAGCCTACCTCGACGCTTCCGGGCGTCCTGCAGATCGCCGTCGTGCTCGTCCCGGCAGCGCTCTACCTCGTCGCGCTCACGCTGGGAACCTCGTTCGCGACGTTCTTTGCGGTCGGGACGGCTGTCGGCTTCACGCTGCAGCGTGCACGGCTGTGCTTCGTCTCCGCGTTCCGCGATCTCATCCTGCTGCACCAGGGGCGGACGCTGAAGGGCCTGCTGGTCGGACTGGCGGTCGCCAGCCTCGGGTTCGCGATGGTGATGAGCACGATCGTCGGCGACCCGAGCGGCGGGCGGATGCCGGACGACGCGCACATCCTGCCGCTGGGCATCGCGACCGTCCTGGGCGGCGTGCTGTTCGGCGTGGGGATGGTGCTGGCCGGCGGCTGCGTCACCGGATCGCTGTACCGCATGGGCGAGGGGTACCTCGGCTCCTGGGTCGCGATGGGCGGCGTGCTGATCGGGCTGTACGCGTTGAACCGCACGTGGAACTGGTGGTGGGAGGTCTCGATCGCCACCGCGCCGCGCATCTGGTTCCCGACGAGCCTCGGCTACGGCGGATCGCTGCTGCTGACGGCCGTGCTGCTGGCGCTGGCGTACCTGGCGACGCTCTGGTGGGAGCGGCGGCAGGCCCCTGCGGTGCAGATCCCGATCCGGCGCCGTGAGCCCGCGCCGCCGACGACCGTGGCGGACGACGTGCGCGTGGCGCTGCGCGGCGTATTCCGCCGCGAGTGGACGCCGGTCATTGGCGCCGTCGTGATCTCTGCGCTCAACATCCTGCTGTTCATTCGCTACCGCCCGCTGGGCGTGGTCGGCGAGATCTCGCGATGGGCGAACGACCTGGGGTCGCTGGCCGGGATGCCGGTCGGCGTGCTGGAGGGCCTCGACAGCCTCGCCGGCTGCGCTGCGGCGCTGGCCGAGGGCGCGTCGTGGTTCACGGACGGCTTCATGCTCAACCTCGGCATCGTGGTCGGGGCGTTCACGGCGGCGGTGCTGGCGCGCGAGTTCCGGCTGCGCATCCCGCGGCAGCCGCAGCGCTACGTGCAGTCGCTGGGCGGGGGCGTGGTGATGGGGTACGGCGCGGGCCTGGGCCTGGGCTGCACCTTCGGGGCGTTCTACTCGGCGATTCCGTCGCTGGCGCTGAACGGCTGGGTGTACGGCCTGGCGATGGCCGCCGGTGCGGTGATCGGCGCACAGATCATCCGGAGGCTCACATGACCGGCGAGCCGACGGCGACCGAGGTGGTGCTGGGCGCGCAGGCACTGCCGCTCACGCTGGACGCGATCGAGGACGCGATCGTGCGCGCCTCGGGCGGTGAGGCGATCGACCTCACGACCGAGCACGAGGTCGTGGTGAAGTATGTGGTGCCGACTGCGGCGGTGCGGGGCGTTCGCGCCGGATACCGCCGCGATGGTGAGGGCGCATGGCGCATCACGCTGCGCCCGCGCAGCGCGCCGAAGAGCGAGTAGTCGAGCGACCTCGGACGAGGTCGCAAGCGAGGGGGATGCGATGAGCGACACGGAGACCGTACCGATGCTCGACGTGCGGGGGGAGATCTGCCCGTACCCGATGCTGCGTACGAACAAGGAGCTGGACGAGGTGCAGCCCGGCATCCTGGCGCTGGACGTGCTGACGGATCACCCGCCTGCGCTGTCCACGATCCCGCCGGAGGCGATGAAGCGCGGCTACGGCTGCGAGATCGACGAGGTTCGTGACGGCGAGTGGGTGATTCGCCTGTTCAAGGATCAGTAGCCGTATCACTTGGTTCGAGTGCATGGGTTTCATCGACCGGCACTGGGCGTGCCGGTCGTCAGAGGGAGGGACTGGATGACGAGTTTCTGGACGCCTCGAGCGGGCGTGCTGGTCGGGGCGGCGTTCCTTGCCGCGACGGCGATCGCGTGCGGTGCGGAGGCGAAGCCCGCGGCGGGCGACGCGCCGAAGGCGGCCTCGACGGCTGCCGCGACGGCGACGGCCGCGAAGCCGGCGGCGGCGGCGCTGAAGCCGAACCCCGACCGTGCAGTCAGCGTTGACTGGCTGGCGGGCAAGCTCAGCGACCCGGCGGTGGTGCCGGTCGACCTGCGCACGAAGGAGAAGTACGACGCGGGGCACATCCCCGGCGCCGTGCTGCTCGCCTCCGCTGCATTCAACCAGAAGACCGGTGACGTCACCGACCTTGCGCCGGCGGCGCAGGTTGCCGAGGCGCTGGGCAAGATCGGCGTGAAGCCGACGGACACCATCGTCTTCTACGACGACGGCGGCAGCCTGTCCGCGACGCGCGCGGTGTGGAGCCTGGATGTCTACGGCCACAAGGACTCGCGCGTGCTGAATGGCACGTGGACCTCGTGGGACGCGGCGAAGAAGCCGGTGACGAAGGACGTGCCGACGCGGGCGGCGACGCAGTACGCGTTCAGCGGCGCGCCGAACAGCTCGATCGTCGTGACGATGGATCAGATGGTGAAGGCGGTCGGTGACCCGTCCAAGATCGTGTGCGATTCGCGCACGGCGGACGAGTACACGGGCCGCGACCTGCGCGCACCGGCGAAGAACGGTGGCCACGTGCCGGGCTCGCTCAACCTCGCATACTCCGATGCGGTCGCGAAGAGCGGTGAGTTCCTGTCGGTCGAGGAGCTGAAGAAGCTGTACGACAACGCGGGCATCAAGGCGCAGGACAACCAGACGATCTTCACGTACTGCCAGTCCGGCGTCCGCGCGGCGCACGCCTGGTTCGTGCTGAAGTACCTCATCGGCTACGAGAAGGTCGCGGTGTACGACGGCTCCTGGGAGGAGTACGGCGGGCGCTCCGACACGAAGATCGAGGGTGGCCGCAGCTAGGCTGCGACTCCGCCCGGGATGACGGCAGCGCGAGGGCCCCGGCAACGGGGCCCTCGTGGTATCTGTGGTTGGGGATGGATGTGCTGATGCGCGGTGCGATCCGGCGGTGCGGGCTCGTGGCGGTGCTCCTCGCGTGGGCGCTGCTGGCGACGTCGTGCGCGCGCAGTGGGACGCCCGAGCGCGGCGCGGAGCTGCGCGTGCAGTGGGTGCTGCCCAGCGAGTTCCCGGCGCGGGTCTCGCTGCACCGCCCGGGCACCGGTGGCGAGTCGCCGGTGATGCGCACGTACGAGCGCGGTGTGGAGCCGATGGTGGGCGAGGCGATCACGGACGGCGTGGTGCGTGTCGAGCTCGACCGCGCCGAGACGGTGGCGGTGGTGGTGCGGAACCCCCTCGATCGCCCGGTGCGGTTCTGGGTTGCGCCGCACTTGCCGGTGCCGCACTCGGCGGAGCCGGCGTTGATGATTCGCTGCCTCTGCACCGGTGAGACGTACGAGGTGCCGGCGGGCGGGACGTGGGTGCGCGAGGTGCAGCTGGGCATCCGGCGGCGGCAGGCCGTGGAGCGGATGACGATCGCGCACGTGATCACGGTGGGTGACGCGCCGGTGCTGGAGCGTACCGACGCGCATTGAGCCCGTGCGTATGCTCGCGTTATGGAGCGCGTGCGGCGGATAGCACTGCGGTTGGTGCGGCGTGTGCTGGCGTGCGGTTCGTGCGGGCTGGTGGCGTTCGCGGTGACGTGGGCGGCGCTGTGGCTGGGGTGGGCACCGCGGCTGGATGCGCGGGTCGTGCTGGTCGCGGCGGCGTGCGTGGGCGTGCTGACGCCGTTTGCGATCGATGTCGCCGCGCGGCAGCTGGGTGTGACGGGCGACCTGTCCGACCGCTACGAGGATCATCGGTAGTCGCCCCCTCGATCGGCGCGCGGCATAGAATGCGCGCGCACAAGGAGGACGACGATGACCGAGGCAGCGGTTTCCGGGCAGGAAGCGGGCCGCGCGGGCACCGGGCTTCCGCTGCCCACGCGGGTGTTCGGGCGCGTCGTCTTCTACGGGTGGTACCTGGTGCTGGCGGGGATCGCATCCTCCGCGTTGTCGTCCGGGGTGCAGGCCTACGGGCTGGGCACCTTCATCCGCCCGATGACAGAAGAGCTGGGCTGGTCCCGCACCGATATCTCCCTGGGGCAGACGGTGTCGATGGCGACCAGCGGCATCCTGGCGTTGTTCATCGGTGGACTGCTCGACCGGCGCGGTGGGCGACTGCTGATGGTGATCGGCGCCGTCGTGGGCGGGCTGGGGTACTTCTCGCTGGGGTTCGTGCAGACGCTGTGGCAGTACTACCTGATCAAGGGCGTACTGCTCACGGTAGGCGTGACGATGCTGGGCCCGCTGGTGGTGAACGTCGCGATCTCGAACTGGTTCGTGCAGCGCCGTGGGCGCGCGATTGCGATCGCCGCGATGGGGCTCTCGCTCGGTGCGTTCATCGTCCCCTCGCTGGCGGCGTGGCTGATCGAGCGGTTCGGCTGGCGCGCGGCGTGGATGGTGTTCGGCGTCGCGGTATGGGTGGTGATGATCCCGGTGGCGGCGATCGTGATCCGCCGTCGGCCGGAGGATCACGGGCTGGAGCCGGACGGGGGATGGACCTCCAAGCGGGCGACGAGCGTGCTCGATCAGAAGCGAGCAGCGGTGGACCGGCTGGAGTGGACGCGCGCGCAGACGCTGCGGACACCGACGCTATGGATGTTGATCCTCGTGTTCGGACTCGCGAGCCTGGGGATCGGCGCGCTGCTGCTGCACCTGGTGGCGTACCTGCGCGACGTGGGGTACTCGACGACGGAGGCGGCGTTTGCGTTCAGCATGATCGGGCTGTCGGGCCTCATCTCGAAGCCGATCTGGGGACTGATCGTGGAGCGCGTGCCAACGCGGTACGTGGCGGCAGCGGAGTTCCTGCTGCTGGGGATCGGCATCGGGCTGGTGATGGTGTCCCCCTCGCTGTGGATGACGGCGGCCTCGATCTTCGTGTTCGGCGTGGGGGTCGGTGGCACGCTCACGGTGCAGGAGACGGTGTGGGCGGACTACTACGGGCGGAAGACACTGGGCGTGGTGCGCAGCATCGGTCGGCCGTTCACCGTCGTGTTCAGCGCCGGTGGGCCGGTCGCGGCGGGGCTCGCGTACGACCTCGGCGGGTCGTACGAGGTGGCGTTCGTGCTGTTTATCGCCGCATACCTGCTGGCTGCCGTGCTGGTGCTGTTCACGCCGGAGCCGCAACACCCCGGCGATGGTCAGCGGCGCGGGGAGCCGGCGACGCTCGAAGGACTCGCGGAGGGCTAGCGCCGCATCCTCGCGCGTCACCTCCGCTAGAATGCGCGCGCCGCGGCGCGGTCGCCGAGGCGAGGGGGAGGAGCGCCGGATGACGTTCGAACTGACGGGGATGGACGGCAAGGTTGTGGTCGTGACGGGCGCGGGGCGGATGCGCAGCATCGGGCGGCAGATGGCGCTCGCGTTCGCGAAGGCGGGATGCGACGTCGTCGTGACGGGCACGGGGCGCTCGCCCGACCGCTACCCCGACGATGAGAAGGCCGCGGGCTGGCGCGACATCGAGTCCGTCGCGGACGAGGTGCGTGCGCTCGGTCGGCGCGCGCTGCCGGTGGTGATGGATGTCGCGGACGAGGCGCAGAGCGAGGCGCTGATCGCGCAGACCGTGCGCGAGCTGGGCCGCGTCGACTTCCTCATCAACAACGCAGCGGCGGCGCGCGGCGAGGATCGCGTGCCGGTGGTCGACATGGACCTCGACACGTGGGACCTGGTGATCCGGGTGAAGCTGCGCGGCGGCTTCCTGATGTCGCGGGCGTTCGCACGCGAGATGCTGAAGCAGCAGCGCGAGGGCGCGATCGTCAACATCTCCTCGATCGCCGGGAAGCGGATGGGGCCGAACTCGACGGCGTACAGCGCCTCGAACGCCGGCATCCAGGCGCTGTCGTCCGGCATGTCGGGCGAGCTGGGGCCGCACGGTATCCGCGTGAACACGATCTGCCCCGGCGTCATCGACACGTCGCGCCTCGACGACCTCGGTCGCGACGCGCGATGGCAGCAGACGATCGCGAACGTCCCGATGCGGCGCGCGAGCGACGGCACGGACATCGCGAACATGGCGGTGTACCTGTGCAGTGACCAGGGCAACTGGATCAACGGCCAGGCGATCAACGTCGACGGCGGATCGATGACCGCGCACTAGGCGCGTGATTGGCGCTCCTCGCTGCGCCGTCGGTACCATCGATGCGATGGACGACGCCATGAGCGGACGCAGCGAGGAGCGCGCATGATCGAGCATCGACGGGTTGGGTTGCGTCGATGGGCGCTCGCGATCGCCGCAGCGAGCGCGCTGACCGCGCTGGCGTGTGGCGGCGAGCCGAAGCCGCCCGCGAGCACGAGCACGCCCGCACCGACCTCGGTCGCGATGACGGTGGCGACGGCAGCCGCGACGAGCGCAGCGTCGGCCTGCGTGCCAGGGACCGGCGAGCCCGACCTCCGCGTCGTGGACAAGCAGCGCGGGCTCGCAGCGAGCTACGTGCCGGGCGACCTCGTGCGCCTCGACGATGCGTGGGCCGCGCCGGGGTTCGCGGGGCAGCGGCTGCGACCGCAGACGGCGACCGCGCTGGTGGCGCTGCTGCGCGACGCCGAGGCGCAGGGGATGAAGCTGCGCGTGCGCTCCACGTTCCGGTCGTACGACGAGCAGGTGACGACGTTCCAGTACTGGGTATCGCGGCTGGGCGAGGCGCAGGCGAAGCGTGAGAGCGCACCTGCGGGCCACAGCGAGCACCAGCTGGGCACGACCGCCGACCTCGCGGTCGCCTCGATCAACTGGGAGCTCATCGAGGAGTTCGGTGGGACGCCGGAGGGCAAGTGGCTCGCCGCGAACGCGTCGCGGTACGGCTTCGCGCTGTCGTACCCGCAGGGCGGCGAGGCGGAGACCGGCTACATCTGGGAGCCGTGGCACATCCGCTACGTCGGCATGCCGTGTGCAACGGCGTGGAAGAGCAGCAACCTGGTGCTGGTGCGGTTCCTGGAGCGTGTGCAGCCGCGCTGAGGGGCACGCGTCCCCCGGAGTGTGAACGAACGAGGAGCCTCGGCGCTGTGCCGGGGCTCCTCGTTTCCGTGCGCGCGTGACCGAGGCTAGCGCGTGACGGCGGTGACGCTGCTGATCGGCGGGAAGAACGCAGGGACGGCCTGCCAGTGGTCACCCTCGTCGTTGCTGGCGAAGAGCTGGCCGGTGTTCGTGCCGATGTAGACGCCTGCGGTCGGCATCGCGTCGACCGCGATGCCCTCGCGGAGGACGTTCAGGTAGGCGCCCTCGCCGGGCAGGCCGCTGTCGAGCGCCTCCCAGTGCGCGCCGGCGTCGCGCGAGCGGTAGACGACGACGCGAGCGCCGGGCATCCAGTGCTCGTAGCCGCTGATCGAGGGGCAGACCCAGATCGTGTCGGGGTCGTTGGGGCTGGCGACGATGCCGAATCCGAAGTCGGACGGCAGGCCCTCGGTGATCTCGGTCCAGGAGGCGGCGTTGTCGTCGCTGCGGTAGATGCCACAGTGGCTCTGCTGGTAGATGCGGCCGGGGCGCGCGGGCGCATTGGCGAGCTTGTGCACGCACTGGCCGTAATCGGCGTAGGTAGGCGGCTGGTCGGGGAGGAAGTTCACGCGCGTGCCCTGGTTCGCGGGCTGCCAGTGAGCGCCCCCGTCACGCGACTCGAACGTGCCCGCGGCGCTGATGCCGACGTACAGGTGCTGCACGTCGTGCGGGTCGAGGACGATCGAGTGGAGGCAGAGGCCGCCCTGCGCGGGCATCCACTCGGCGCGCGTGGGGTGCTCCTCCAGCGCGCGGACGAGATCCCATGACGCGCCGAGGTCGGTGCTCTTGAAGAGCGCGGCCGGCTCGATGCCCGCGTAGAGCACGCCGGGCTCCTCCGGGCGCCCGGGCTGGACGTGCCAGATCTTCTCGACGGTGCGCCCGGCCTGCGCGAGGTCGGCGGGGAAGGTCGGGCCCGACTGCGGGTCGACCCAGGTCTCCCCGAAGTCGGTGCTGCGGTAGACGCGCGAGCCGAACCACGGGTCACCCACGGCGGCGAGCAGCGCGCCGTCGCGCGGGTCGTGGGTCATATGCATGACGTTCTGGCCCTGCAGCATGGGGCCTCGGACGGTCCAGTCGCGGCGGGCGGCATCGCTCTCCGCGATGAACGCGCCCTTCCGTGTTCCGATGAGCAGCGCGACGCGATCAGCCATGTGCGGAACCCCTTCGGCATGTGGCTTCGATGTGTGTTCGAGGAGTGTAGCGGGCGTCCTCGCATGCTGGTGTGGGGCGGGATCGTGGGGGTTGTGCGGCGTAGGATGCGTGCGAACGAGGGAGGGCGCGATGGCGACGTTTGGGGTGGCGATCCAGGGCCGAGATGCCGCGGACGCGGTGGCGCAGATCGTGCAGGCGGAGGCGGCGGGGGTTGAGGCGGCGTGGTCGACCATCGGCGGCGCGGGCGGGGATGACCCGCTGATCGCCTTTGCGGCGGCGCTGGCGCGGACGCGCACCATCCTGGTGGGCAGCGCGATCATCCAGACCTGGCCGCGTCACCCGATCGTCATCGCACAGCAGTCGATGGGGCTGGATGCGATCGCGCCGGGGCGCTTCCGGCTCGGCATCGGCCCGGCGCACGTGACGAACATGGAGCGCGCGTACGGCGTGGACTTCAGCGCGCCGCTCACGAACCTGCGTGAGTACCTGACCGTGATCACCTCGCTGCTGCACACGGGCGAGGTCGACTTCGTGGGGACACAGGTGACGGCGCGGATGCGGTCGCGCGGGGTCGCGGCGGTGCCGGTCATGGCATCGGCGCTGCGCCCGCGATCGTTCGAGGTGTGCGGGGAACTGGCAGACGGCGCGATCTCGTGGATGTGCCCGCGCGGCTACCTGGTGGAGCAGGCGCTGCCGGCGCTGCGGCGCGGCGCGGAGCGGGCGGGCCGCGCGACGCCACCGCTGGTCGCGCACGTGCCGATCGCCGTCGTGCCGTCTCGTGAGCAGGCGCGCGAGCTGGCACGCACGCAGCTGGGCAACTACAGCAGGACACCGTTCTATCAGGCGATGTTCGCCGAGGCGGGTTTCGGGGACGTGAGCGGCGGCTACAGTGACGCGCTGCTCGATGACCTCGTGATCTCCGGGAGTGAGGCCGAGGTGGCGGAGGGCCTGCGGGCGCTGGCGGCGTCCGGGATGGGCGAGGTGCTGGCGCACCCGATCCTCGATCCCGACGACCGGGAGGGATCGATCGCGCGCGGGTTCGCGGCGGTCGCCTCGGCGGCTCGTGACTAGGTGAGGGGCACGGGCGGCGCGATCAGCGGCTGAGCGTGTCC
>Ga0172380_10004302_pt1 | contig 18434 bp, 16 predicted proteins | sample Leawe162metaG_FD_119747 | JGI IMG/M metagenome (GOLD analysis project Ga0172380, IMG submission 119747) | Leachate microbial communities from a municipal landfill in Southern Ontario, Canada - Leachate well 162 metaG | ecosystem: Engineered > Solid waste > Landfill > Unclassified | place... | reverse complement strand
GCGCATATTTCGATCTGGTATGCCATCGCCGCCATCTGCTTCGGCGCAAAACCGATGTCCGAGCGCGTCAGCCGCGGTGCATTCCTGCTCTACATCCTGTTCCTGCAACTCGCTTCCGCCCACCACCTCCTGTCCGACCCGGGCATGAGCGCCGAGTGGAAGGTTCTGAACACGTCGTACTTCATGTACTTCGCGGTCATGGCCTCGATGATCCACGGCTTTACGGTTCCGGGCGCTGTTGAAGCAGCCATGCGTCGCAAGGGCTTCAACAACGGCCTGTTCGAGTGGCTGCGCAAGGCACCGTGGGGCAACCCGGCGTTTGCAGGCATGTTCATCTCGCTGGTCAGCTTCGGCTTCCTCGGCGGCATCTCCGGTGTCGTTCTCGGTACCGAGCAAATCAACATGCTGATGCACAACACCTTCTACGTCCCGGGCCACTTCCACACCACGGTCGTGACCGGTACGACGCTGGCCTTCATGGCAGTGACCTACCTGCTGGTGCCGACGCTGTTCCGCCGCAAGATGATTTGGCCGAAGCTTTGCCAGATCCAGCCGTACCTCTTCGGTATCGCCATGTCGATTACTGGCCTGGTGATGATGGGTGCCGGTACGCTGGGTGTCTCGCGTCGCCACTGGGATATGGCCTTCTCGGGCGCACCGTTCCAGTATGAGTGGCCAGGTGCTGCTTACCTGATGATGGGCATGACCGGTTTCTTCGGTGTCATCACCATCATCGGTGGCGCGCTGTGGATTGTCCTCGTCGTCGGCTCCCTGCTCTTCGGTGAAAAGCTTGACGGTGGCGCTGTCTCCGACAAGCCGACCCCGATTCCGGCTGCTACGCCGGCAGCTGCGGCCTCACACCACGGCAGCGACCACGTTGCTGTTCCGGGCACGGTCATTCTGGCCATGGCTCTGCTGGTAGCCTTCGTGCTGTACTACTATGTAAACTGGAAGTACCTGTCCGAAGTCTGGCTGCTTAGCTAAGCACCGCATTCCCCGTGCCGGGTGGAAGCTCATCCGGCACGGGGCCTGCCTGAATCTGACTTGGGCTTATCCATAAGCTTGCTCAGGCCCGATTCAAGCAGGTTCCAGGGTTGAACCCGAACCTAAATTTTTGTTTTTTTCCAAGCGATATATCCCAAAAACTCCCATGCAATCGACGACGCCCAACCATAGCGCCTCCGGTTCCTACGTCCGGGCCATTCTCGGACTTTTCAAGCTGCGCATCGGGGTTGTGATTACCTTTACGGCACTGGCTGGCCTCGCAGTTGGCGCCGGACCCAGCCTTACGCCGCTGCAATTCGCGGTATTGACGCTGTCCGTGCTTATTTCCTCAGCTGCCGCCGGCGCCTTCAACCAGTATTACGAGAAGGACCTTGACCCGAAGATGGCGCGCACCAAGAACCGCCCCTTCGTTACCGGCCAAATCAAGCATGGCCCTTTCTGGCTGGTCGTCATCGCGGTGCTGACCATCGCCTCAGTGGGTGCAGCCTGGCTGGCACTGAACGCGTGGTCTGCGCTCTATGTTTTTCTTGGTGCGTTCTTTTACGCCATCGTCTACACCGTCTGGCTCAAGCGCCGTACCTGGCTGAACATCGTTTTCGGTGGCCTCGCCGGCAGCTGGGCCGTCCTCGCCGGTGCGACAGCGGCCGACCCACAGATCGGCGCAGTACCTCTGGCGCTGGCCTTCGTTCTATTCCTGTGGACACCGCCCCACTTCTGGGCGCTGGCCATTGCCTGCAAGGATGACTATGCCGCCGCAGGCGTGCCGATGCTGCCGGTGGTAGTCGGCAACGAACGGGCGGCACAGGTCATTTTCTACAGCACCCTGGCCCTGGTTGCCGCATCGCTGCTACCAGCCTTCTTCGGGCTGGGCATCATTTATTCGGCTGCTGCGGTCGGTGGTGGCGCACTGTTCATCCAGAAAGCCTGGCTGCTGACCCGCGATCCGGGTCGCAAAGCGGCCCTTTCCTGCTTCCATGCCTCGCTGATCCAGCTCACGCTGGTGCTGCTCGGTGCGATAATCGACGCCCAGTTTTGAAATCCGCAGCGGAAAGCATCGTATCCACCCGACAATGCAGCACCCTATTGGCCTAGCAGCAAAGCACCCGACACTCGCGACTGCCTTGTTCGTTATTGTGGCGCATCTGCTCGCGTGGACGGGGTCGCCGGCACTCGCCAATGACGCAGCGGAAAAACCGAAGCTCACGGCACGCCCGACAACCAGCCTGAATCCGAACCTGACGCTGACCAGCCTCGACGAGAAATCGGCGTTTGAGCGCTCGCAAGCAGCTGTCGGCAACGACCTCGGCGACTTCGTGATGCTCAACCGTGATGGCAAACCGATCGAACTGCGCCAGTATCGCGGCAAGCCGCTGCTGGTCAATTTTGTCTACACCGCCTGTTTCCAGGTTTGTCCGACGACCACGCGCAACCTTCAGAAAGCCGTAGTCGAGACGGTCAATGTAATGGGAGCGGAGCGTTTCAATATCGTTACCATCGGTTTCAACCAGCCCTTCGATTCCCCACAGGCGATGAAGGACTTCTCAAATCGCTATGGGCTCGACTTGCCGAACTGGGAGTTCTTGAGCCCGGCAACGGCCTTGGTCCCGGAAGTGACAAAGCATTTTGGCTTCAGTTTTGTCGCCACCCCTGCTGGATTTGACCATCTGAACCAGATCACCATGGTCGATGCTGAAGGCCGCATCGTGCGCCAGGTCTATGGCGAGAAGTTCAGTGCCGAGGACCTAGCCGAACCCTTGAAGCTCCTGATCACCGGTTCGGCCATTCCGATAGAGGTAAGCACCGTCAAGGAACTGATGGAGCGGGTTCGTATTCTCTGTTCCGTTTATGACCCGGCAACCGGACGCTATAGAACCAACTACTCCATCTACTTCATGATGGCGGGTTTCGCCACCTTCCTCATTTTCCTCATTTATTTGTCACTCAACATGTGGAAAAACCGGCGGCGCGAATCGCCTCCAGGCAACTAAACCACTGCATTAACAAGGTCATAGGCCTATTCCGGGCGGAATTGATACGGGTCAAGTTACCATGATCTGCAGCCCAATATAATCAAGCGCTAATAATCCACCCGTTCCAGAACGTGGCTTGCGCCCTTGAGTACCGAAACCACCCATCCTTCGATTCGCCGCTCTGTCCAGAAGCAGTTTCTCGCTTGCGAGGAGGCGTTCGACCTGTTTTTCGGGGGAGCGCACAATCCACTGCGCCACTTGGGCGCACTCGGCCTCTACCTGCTCTGGATCATCGTCGGCACCGGGCTCTACCTTTACGCCGTGCTCGATACAGGTGTGGCGCAGGTGTATGCGTCGATAGGCTATTTATCCGACGAACAATGGTATTTCGGCGGCATCCTGCGCAGCCTGCACCGCTATGCGTCAGATGCTTTCATGCTGGTGATGGCGCTGCATCTGCTTCGTGAATGGGCCTACGGTCGCTATACCGGCTTCCGTTTTTACTCCTGGATTACCGGCATTCCCCTGATCTGGCTCGCCTTCGCCAGCGGAATTGGTGGCTACTGGATCGTCTGGGATCAACTGGCCCAGTTCTCGGCAGTCGCCACCACCGAATTGCTCGACTGGCTGCCAATTTTCAGCGAACCCTCTGCACGCAACTTTCTCGCACCTGATTCGGTTAATGACCGTCTGTTCACGCTACTGGTGTTCATTCATATCGGCCTGCCGATTCTTCTGATGGCCGGGCTTTGGGCTCACGTCCACCGCATCGCCCATGTTGACCACCTGCCTTCCGGGAAGTTGATGCGCGACACTGCACTGGCGCTCCTGGCATTGTCATTGCTCAAGCCTGCGCTCAGCGATGCGCCGGCCAACCTGAGCACTACGCCCGCAGAAACCCGGCTTGACTGGTTTTTCCTGTTCATCCATCCGTTAACGGATCTGAGCTCGCCAGCAATCATCTGGACACTCCTTTTTGCAGCCACGGCCCTGCTCTTTGCACTGCCCTTCTTGCCTGCAAAAAAATCGCCCCCTGTACCAGTCGCCGTGGTTGACCCCGCGAATTGCAATGGCTGCACACGTTGCCAGGTCGATTGCCCCTATGGTGCGGTGATCATGGCGCCACATCCAGCGCGGCGCGGCTATCAGGTCGCCGAAGTCGACGCTGATCTATGCGCGAGCTGCGGCATCTGCGCAGGGGCATGCCCATCGTCCACACCTTTCCGCAGCAGCGAGCGGCTGATTACCGGGATCGACATGCCGCAACTGCCGGTAAATGCCCTGCGCGCAGAGTTGGAACAGAAACTTGGCGGGCTGACAGGCAACACGCGCATCGTCGTCTTCGGATGTAATCACGGCGCCGCGTTGGAGCGCATTGCAGCACCAGATACTGCCGTCATGAGCCTGATCTGTACCGGCATGCTGCCGCCTTCTTTTGTAGAATACGCGCTGCGCACGGGTGCTGATGGCGTGATAATCGCCAACTGCCGTGAAGGTGGCTGTGAATACCGACTGGGTGAACGCTGGACCAGTGAGCGACTGGCACGACAGCGAGAGCCGCAGCTGCGCGAAAAAGTGCCCGCAGAACGGCTACAGATCGCCTTCGCTTCCGCCAGCGACACCGCCCGACTGCATCACGTCTTGATAGAATTCAGAGCCCGGATTGAGGCCGAGTCCGACTCACGCAAAAAACTTCAACCTTACCTTCGGAGAACCGCCCACCATGCTTAAACCCGCCGCCATCGTCGGCCAGGTCGTCCTTTACGGCGCCTTTGCTGCTGTCATCGGCTACTTTGCCACTGACCCGGTCTACCGGCAGATTCCGGATGACGTTGCCCTGATCAAGGTATCGTTCAGCCACCTCGGCGACCGCGAGTGCCGCAAACGCAGCCAGGAAGAACTCGACAAGATGCCGCGCAACATGCGCGCGCCAATGGATTGCCCCCGCGAGCGTTCTGACATCAAGGTCGAAGTCGACCTCGACGACAAGAACATCCTGAAGCAAGTGCTGCATCCTACCGGCCTCTACAAGGATGGCATTTCGACCATGTACAAGCGTTTCGAAGTAAAGGCCGGAGAGTACAAGCTGGCCGTGCGCATGCAGGACAACAACGCGCTTGAAGGCTGGCGCTTCGTCAAGGAAGAGAAAATCACGCTGAAGCCGGCGCAGGTACTGGTCATCGACTTCAACCCGGACAAGGGCGGCTTGTTCCTCAAGTAAGCCCTCGCGGAAATGAATTCGTACCTCACTCACATTTGAGCGGACAAGAAAATGGTCAAGTCACTGCAACAACTTCTGCGCTGGTGTTTCATGCGCGTCGAAAACGTCTTCAACCTCGCCTTTGGCGACAAGCTGAACCCCTTCTACCACCTCGGAACGATCAGCTTCTGGCAATTCTGGCTGCTCGTCATTACCGGTTTCTACCTTTACATCTTTGCCGACACGGGTGTCCATGACGCCTTCGAGTCGGTCGAAGCCATCACCCACGATCAGTGGTGGGCTGGCGGCATCATGCGATCGGTCCACCGCTATGCGACGGATGGCATGATCCTGACGATGTTCCTGCACCTCATCCGTCACTTTGCCTACGACCGCTACCGTGGCTTTCGCGCCTTTTCGTGGATAACCGGTGTGGCGTTGCTGGTTCTGGTTTACGTTGCCGGCATCAATGGTTTCATGCTGGTCTGGGACAAGCTGGCGCAGTTTGTCGTCATCGCGGTTGCTGAATGGTTTGATGTGTTGCCGATGTTCAACGGGACCGTCATCCGTAACTTCCTCTACGAAGGCAGTGTCAACAGCCGCTTGTTCACCCTGCTCGCCTTCATCCACCTCGGCGCTCCGCTGATCGTCGTCGCCATCATGTGGGTGCACGTGCAGCGTGTGCCGCAGGCGCATATCAACCCGCCAGTACCAATCCGCTACGCTGTGACGCTGATGTTCATCGCCCTCGCACTGGCCAAACCTATCCTCAGCCAGGGGGGTGAAGCCGATTTCTCGGTAGTGCCGACCAACATCGGCTTTGACTGGTATGAGTTGGGAGTACTTGCGCTGGTCTATGTCATGGACCCGATGCACCTGTGGTACGCCGTCATCTCTGCCGGCATACTCCTTGTGCTGGTACCTTGGCTGCCGCCAAAACGTCGCGGTGCCGCCAAGGCAGAAGCCGCAGTTACTTTCCACCCCGCCAATCGTGCAGTCAAGCAGCGCTTTGACGAAACCCTTCTTGACGCTGGCTTGCGCCAGGGAGTCTCCCTGCCCTACGAGTGCCGGAACGGCGGCTGCGGTGTCTGCAAATGCACCGTGCTATCGGGCCAGGTTGACCCGGGCCTCTATCAGCCCAGCGCCCTCTCCGCCGAAGAACTGGCAGCGGGCAAGGTGCTTGCCTGTTGCGCCACTGCGCTGGGCGATGCCGACATTGAATATGACGCCAATGCCATACGCACCAACATCAAGGAGTACACCGCGCGCGTTGTCGATCTGACCAAGCTTTCGTATGACGTCATGCGCGTGACGCTGAAACTGCCGAGTACCCAGAATATAGGCTTCAAGGCAGGTCAGTACATCAACATCATTCTCGACGATGGTCAGCGCCGTGCGTTCTCGTTTGCCAACCCGCCGCACCAGACGGGTCTGATCGAACTGCAGATCCGCCTGATGCCTGGCGGCCGCTTCACGACGCATGTATTCGAAGCCATGAAGGTCGGCGACGAAATTCGTTTTGAAGGTCCGATTGGCGACTTCTCCCTGCGTGAATCCGATCGCCCGATCGTTTTCGTCGCAGGCGCCACCGGCTTTGCTCCGGTCAAGAGCATGGTCGAAGACGCCTTCCGGCGTGGTCTCAAGCGTGAGATCCATCTCTACTGGGGCGTTAAGCAACTGAAGGATCTGTACATGCCGGATCTGCCGCAACAGTGGGCCAGGGAGCACGCCAATTTCCACTTCATCCCGGTACTGTCAGACGCTGCACCGGAAGATAACTGGACGGGGCGAACCGGTTTGGTGCACAAAGCCATTCTCACGGACTTCCCTGAACTCAAGGGGCATGAAATCTATGCCTGCGGTTCGGTGCGCATGGTCGAGGCGATTTTCCCCTTCCTCAAGGCGCATGGTGCTGAGGACGGTCAGTGCTTCTCCGATGCCTTTACGCTGTCGGCACGGTCAGTCGCCTTCCAGCCGCAGCAGAAATAAGCGGTGAGGTGCCGGCAACCCTACGGTTGCCGGTCGCAAAAAAGGCCGCCACGGCAATTGCGCCGGGCGGCCTTTTTCTATTCTGACGATGGCTTATTTTTGCGCCGACAACTGCCGCAGTAGCGGCTCCAGCGCCGCCTCATCCAGCCCACCATAACGCGAGAAGACGACCCTGCCGTCACGCCCCAGCACCACGGTATAAGGCATCCCCTTGAGCTTGAACGCCGGGTTGTCCCCTGGGCTCGTGCCACCAACCAGCAAAGGGTAGGAAACCGGCGACTTCTTGACGAAAGTCTGCATTTTTTCGGTTTCATCCATGCCGATACCGACAAACTGGACGCCTGCCGCGGCATAGCGATCATGCAAGCGCGAGAACATCGGCATCTCTTCGATGCACGGCGGGCACCACGTAGCCCAGTAGTTGATCACAAGAATTTTGCCCGGCCATTGCGCCAGCGGCTGCGGGCGTCCTTCGAGATCGGGCAGGGTCATGGCCAGCAGTGCATCGACACCCACCTGAGCAGCATCCGGGGTCACTTGCCGCGACAGGCGCGCCTGCTCAGCCAACTGCTCCTGTGAAGGCTGCTGGCTCATGCCGTAAAGACGATAGCCCAGGTATCCAACTGTCACCAGCGTCAGGACACTGGTTGCCCCTAGCAGCCAGAGTGCGTGTTGCTGCTTCATGCTTTCCTCCGGCGGGACATGGCTTTCAGGCAGACAAGGATGAACATGATGCCGCCGATGACGGCGATCGCGCCACCCAGCCCCATCATGCCCATGCCGATCTTCTGCGGCAGCGTAACCAGCGCCTGCTCGGCACCGGCCACCTTGCGCTGTACGCCATAACCACCGGACCAGGCCAGCCCGAGCACATGGATAAGCTGACCGGCGCCATAGACATAAGGCTGCCAGACGGCCATCTTGCCTTCAGGCTTGCCGAAGCCGAGGGTCGGCAGCAGCACATAGGCCAACCCCATGAAAGCCAGCGTCACGCCAACAGTGGAGCCGTGATAGTGCGCGGGTATTACCACGTTAGCGCCCTGAATCAGGTAGCCCAGGACACCGCCCAGTGCAAACAGGGTGAATGATGCGAAGAAAGCCGATTTCGCCGGATTGGCCGCCGCCTTGCGTGCTCCCCAAAGCCCCAGCGCTCCGACAAGGATAAGTGGCCCCATGTACGGATGCCCCCACTTCATCAGCTTGGCAAAAAGCTCCATATGCGGCAGCGAACCGGGCGGCACTGTCAGGTAGATCAGCGGCACCGCAAGCAGCGGGAAGGCGGCGACCAGGAAGAGAATGGAGAGCGCGCGGGGTGAGGCTTTCGACGGCTGACCAAGGTGAGCGCCTATCCACAGCCAGGCGACCACCATCAGCAAGGCATGCTGAAACTGCACGGTATGGCCACCGCCCCAGAAAAGCACCTCGAAGTAAATCAACTCTTCGACCTTCGGCACCATGGCCCACGACCAATAGAAGGCGCTCATCGCAAAGAAGGCGGCGACGGCACCAACAAAGCCGCCAAACCGCAGGGGCTCATCGAAAAGCCGCCGAGGGAAAGTGGTCAACAGAGCGCGCAGGATGGCCAGCGAAAAACCGGCGCCACAGATCCACAGCGAAGTAAAGAAGACATCCTGTTTCAGGACCGGAATGTAGTTGTTAAGTACCGGCTCGGCTCCGGGAAAAAACGGGGAAAGCGTCATTACCACGGTACCCAGCGCCGCCAGTCCGAAGCCAGCCCATCCCAGCCAGGCGAGGCTGGAGCCACCAACGGCGCTCCAGATGACGACGGCAAAGGCCATGAACCAGACCGCCACCGAGAGATCGACGTGCACTACGAGCGCCGAGCGGAAGAATTCCTTGAGCGGAAAGACATCCTGAATTCCCGGCGTACGGGAAAAAACCAGCAGCAAGGCCAGCAGGCCCGAGCCGATCAAGGCCATGACGCCAAGCCAGAGCCAGGCACGCGCCAGCGCAGTTGGTGCACCGGGAGAAACGGTAACGACTTGCGTATCCACAAAGCCTCGCGCAAAAGGTTGTGATTATAAAGGCCCGAGGGGGGGGATACCAGTTGGCAGACTGCTGGCGCGTGCGCTCCTCTTGCCTAGGAAAGCCACAAATGCGACCATTGCCCGCGACGGCCGCACTCCCCGGCGCCGCCCTTTACGGATACCCGAATGCACGGAAACCATCAAAGCATCAATATCGAAGCACTGCTTGCGCATGTGCCGCTTTTCAATGGACTGATGCCCGAGGAAATCGCCCGGATCGCCCGGGGCACCCGCGAAGTGCACGCTGCACGCAACGACATTCTGTTCCACAAGGGCGATCTGTCCTCCGGCTTTCACCTGATCGTCTATGGCCAGGTCAAACTGGCCTTCACCTCGCCCGCCGGCGGCGAGAAAGTTGTCGAGATCCTGAGCCAGGGCCAGACCTTCGGTGAAGCCGTGATGTTCATGGACAAGCCCTACCTGGTCTATGCTCAGGCACTGACCGACTCACTGCTGCTGCACATCTCCAAAGCAGTAATCATGGAAGAGCTGGAGAACGACCCCAAGCTCGGCCGCAAGATGATCGCCGGCATGGCCATGCGCCTGCACCACCTGATCACTGACGTCGAATCCTACTCGTTGCACTCCGGCCGCCAGCGCATCATCGGCTACCTGCTACGCGAGCAGCTGGATTCAGACGATGTGGAAAAATCGGTCACCGTCACCCTGTCGACCAACAAGGGCGTGATTGCCTCACGGCTCAATCTGACGCAGGAACATTTCTCGCGGATTCTGCACGAGCTCTCGGACAAGGGACTGATTTCGGTCGAGGGCCGGAAGATCCATATTCCGGATGTAGATAAGTTGCGGGATTACGATTTGTGACCATTGGCAATCTTGGCTGAAACAGCTATTCACAGCACCTTGAGCGCCAATCGCGCCGGGGATGCACTTTCCGTAGCATGTGCAGGGCTGTTTTTCGCATCCTGGTGCACGTATTCGACCTTTGTTTTCAACGCACTAAGTTCGCAGGTTTTTGTCGGTGCGGCGCTTCTTGTAATTTTATTGGCGTGCAAATACGAGCTCCGCGTGACGCCAACCAACCTATTCCTTCTCTCCGCCTTCGCAACAGCCACAACACTCGCTAGCGGATTTTCATTAGAACCGTGGCCCGCACTCGCGAAAGACTCCCACTGGTTCTGGCTGTTCATCGCGGCCCCACTACTAGGTCGCTTATTTGGTGACTATCCGGCAGCAATCCACGCACTGCGCATCGCTGCTGCCACGACCATTCTTTACACACTCAGCCAGATGCTGATTGAAGCCGACAACTATCTATTCTGGTTACGCAACCCCGTCTTCGGCCATATCCGGCATTTTGGACTCAGCATCGGCTTCTGCACTGTTTTACTGTACAGCGCAGCAGACGAGTCGCCATACGCTGCAGCTTTTTTCCGTATCACCCGAATCATCGGATTGGCGCTTGTCTTTTGGAGTGGTACGCGGGCCGCGATGCTTGCGTGGTTTGTGTGCCTGATCGCGTTAAGTTTTGGCGATCACAGACAAATGAAAATAGCTGTTGTGGATTCGATAATAAGCTTTGGACTGGCCCTGCTCCCCCCCCCTCCTCTTCCATCGATCGGGCTCGCGAGCGCGTTCAGGGGGGCTCTGGATGCGCGATCCATCGACAGCCTTGCCTCTGGCAGGCTATCCCTCTGGCTATCAACGCTCTATCACCTTGGTTATACCGGTGAGTTCTGGACAGGCGCTGGCGGCAACGGATTCATTCGGATTCAGTGGTTACAGAACGCCGCGATTACTCCCTTTGGCCACATTCATCCCCACAACATCGTCATCCAAGCATTGTGTGATTGGGGGATCGTCGGCACTCTGCTTTTCTTGGCTCTTCCGTTGAAGCTATTGCGATTACCCGAGATCTTCACAAACCTCAAACGAAATCCATGCGCAACCATCGGGATTATTTATTTGTTAGTGACAGGGATGTTCGACGCCACCCTTTACCTGTTCGAGTTTCTTGTTTATTTGACGTTCTCGCTGGCCATTTACCTCTCGTACAAAAGCCCTGAGACCGCAACTACCACACCCAACACCATCACCCTCCCAAGAATCGGGATCATAGTGGCGATTGTCCTACTGCTTGTACCGCACCTGCTGTCCCTTGACTATCGGATCGGCTTTCGGTGGTACTTTCGAACGTACGACTTCCCTTTGTGAAGCACCGATCAAAAAATACAATACCCATCACTGAGGCGGGAATATTGTGGAAGGACACATCCGGTTCTTTGATGGTTTTACCTAACGCGATGCGAAGTTTCTGATCCACATCTGCTGCAAGGCGGCACATCAAGTCCAGAGCCCCGGGGACATCCCGATATTTTTCGTACTCCTCCCGATATTCTATAACCGACAACAAGAGATCGCGCTGGTAGTCGCGAGGCAAGGATGCGGCAAGCTCGAGTGATCGAGTATAGTTTTTGCGGTTGTTGCACTCGAACAGGATGATGTCACGCTTTGTGTTATGAAAGTCAGGAGAATTCCATTGCTCGGCCTCACGCAACGCTGGAATTGTCTCCCAGTCCCACAGCCGCTTCCATGACGTCGCGGACCAGCAGACAACCACCATGAACAGCAGCCAGATTGCCGCACGCGGCACTCGAAGTCTCAATAGTGCATCAATGATGATCAGCGCAAGGCCCAGAACCGCGAGAAAGAGGAAACGCTCACTAACCAATGACCAGGTTCCGAACGGCAGAATCTGCAGATACAGCAGAAAAGAGGCCGTGATTTGCAGCACTCCGAAGGCCCATAGCTCAGGCGTCCGCATGAGGCGGATGATTGCGAAACAGAGCAGAATCAACCAGGCAGCGGATGCAAACCAGTGCTCGATCCCCGAGTCGTACACATCATGATAGAGGCCAAGCGGGTAAGGTACGAGAAGCAGCGAAAGCAGACCATACGTGATGCGGGATGCTCTCTCGATCACGTTGGCCAGAGAAATAGGGTTCTCAACCTGAACGCCAGTTTGCTTTGCTACGGCATAATGAACAACGACAGCAAGCAGAACAACAGCACAAGGTACGATTAACGCTCCCGCCCGATGGCGCCAGTTCAGCGGCATTGCCTTGTAGCCGAAAGCAACGACAGCAAATAGCATTATGATTTGAGTGACTGCTGTCGATTTCGAGAAGCACGCCAAGAGTAACATCAGCCCCGCCGAGATGCTGCCGAGAGCCACTTTGCCGCGACGCATTCCCCACGCCATCGCACCGATAGCCAACATGCCCCAACTTCCAGCCAGCACGTCCTTGCGCGAAGCGACCCATGCCACGGCTTCGACGTGCGCAGGGTGCGCCAAGAACAGGGCCGTACCTGCCAGCGCCAAAGGCCCCGCAACCTCACCAACATCCTTTCGGCACATCAGCGCCAACTCACGAATCACCCACCACGCAGCGAGTCCCGCAATGGCGTACCAGAAGAGATTGGTCGCATGAAATCCGACGCTGTCGTCGGTCCCGTACAGTTTAAAATCGAGCCAGTAGGTCAAATCGCGAACCGGCAAATACTCCCAGGGATTCATGCGCTGTGAAACAAACGAGAGGAGTTCTGTCCAGTGACCTTCGCGCAACAGGCGGTTCTGGAACGACAAGTAGATATTGTCATCGGAAACCATCGTTGCAGCGATCGCAGGCAGGTAGGCGAGGTAGGCCAAGACTGCAAGGGATGCAAACAAGCCTCTATAGACAACCCAGTGCCCAAGCGTCGCGGCGGTCACGCTAGCACTCCCGGCCGCGACGCGCTTGTTCAATCATCCGGAAAAACACTGTTTCCAAAGAGTTTCGCGGCGTGACATCTTGAATGATCCCGCCCTCCGACTGAACTTTCTGGATACAGTCGGCCAGCGATGATCCTCCGATGTCGATCAGATACATGCCATGTCCGGCTTCGACAGCCCTCGTCACCGCCCCCCCCGCACGGAAGCGCACGACGTAGTGATCGGACTGATCCTCCACCAGTTCGAGCGGCGAACGGACCGTGCGTAGTTCGCCCTGGTCGATCAACGCGAATCGGTCAGCGATCCGTTCAACATCGTGCAGGACGTGTGAGGAGAAAAAGAGGGTGTTACCACTTCTGCGGTACTCCGCCAGAATATCGACTACGTCCCGACGACCGACGGGATCGAGTCCCGACAACGGCTCGTCGAGAATCAGCAGACGGGCTTGGATAGCTAGTGCGTGGGCCAGTGCAGTGCGCTGAACCATCCCCTTCGAGAAATTGCGTATCGGCAAATTTGCCGCCTGCAAGAGGCCAAACCGATCCAGCCAGTAATTGCAATGATCCGCCTCGGACTGGCGTTCGAGCCGGACCCTATGAAGTCGAAGCCCCATCAGCAGCATTTCGAATGGCGTTAAATGTTCCGGCATGCTCGGACTTTCTGGCACGAAGCCGAGCCCCTGCCGATGCGCCGGCAATAGCGGGGCCCCCCCGAACAGCGCCACCCGTCCAGAAGAAGGGCGTAGTGCCCCGACCAGTATCTTAATCAACGTGCTTTTGCCAGCGCCGTTCGGGCCGATAAAGCCAAATGTCTCTCCGACGGGAATGCTTAGAGAAACGTCTTTCAGCGCCTCCTTCGCCTGCCCTCGCCAAGTTTTGGAATACTTCTTACACACGTTTTCAACGCAGATTGCTGCAAGCACTTCTTCCCCCCGCTTCAACGCAGATTTTTTCGCGAACGATAAAACGCCCGGCTGAATCAAAGAGATAAACAGCCCCAAATGGATCCACCGGCACCGTCTTCAGAAACTCCCCACGAACCAGATCCTCGATCTGCTCTGGATCACGGGCGAAGCGTGCCCTGAACTGACGAACTGCGGCCTCGACCGCTCGCTGGTTTTCCAAACGCACCACTCGTTTTTCAAGGTAAGCGGCAAACTCCTTGTGCTTTGCGGTCTTGGCCATGTCGCGGTGCATACGGATAGCGAACTCGATATCCGGCCCTTTCGCTACCCACAATGCCGCAATCTGATCGAAGGCAAGACTATATTCCTCATCCCTCGCGTGTTTCGCGGCCCGGCGGAGCCATTCCGCCCCTAGGGCCGGATTTTTATTGAAATAGAACTCGTTGAACGCGTAGTAAAAGGGGGGTTGCCAATCGAATGGTCGCGCATCGCTGGCTCTCGACAGGACATTCTGCGCAGCAGCCATTTCTCCGTTCCAGGGCAAAATTGCTGCAGCAACATAGTAGTTGTCCTCGTGCGCAGAATTTAGCCAGGCAGCATCACTCTGGATACGCCCCAGGATCACGAAATCCTCGCGCGTCATGGTTTCCGTGGTCGCTACCACCGCCCGGAGCACCGCCAGGTTTGCCGCCAAATAACGATCTCCCACAGCCGAAAGTATCTGCGCTGGTATCGGCAAAGAAATCACCATATCGGAAGGTGGTGACGGGCGCCCCTGTTCCTGTTGCCAACGCGCGGCAAGTACGAACAGCGCCATGCAGATGCAGCCTCCGAGCAGCCAGCGAAGCGCCCACCGGTCGTAGCTATGCAAACTCACGTCGTCCAAACACCCATACCGATATGCCGATCAGCCCACCAGCATACAGCAGCGCTACGAGAACGGAAGCCTGAACGAACCCTGTATCCGGCGCGATTCCATACATCGGCCAGGGCCGCCAATCGAGCGACGACAGATCTGGTACGACCCACTTGGCGATGGCCAGCACAGGCTGATATACGTGCGCCAATGCCTCGCCCTGATCCGCACCGCTCGCGACGTAGGCGAGCACCGGGCCGATGGCCTTCCCGATAATCGCAAACGCCACCCCCGCAGCGAGCGGAAGCAGCGAGACAGTCGCCACGGAACTGACAAGAAGCACAAATGCTGCGACGACGCTGGCATCTAACCAGAACCCGAACAAAGCGAGCCAGTAAGGAAAACCAAGCGCCACACGGTGTTCCTGCTCGTAACCACCACCAGCGGCCAGCGCGGCCAGCCAGAGAAGCAGACCCAGAATGAGGGCAGCAGAAGCGGAAAGAGCTAGAACACCAAAAAATCGGCCGAGCAGGTAGCTTGCACGGGACGCTGGATAAGAGAGCGAAAAAACGACTGAACGCCGCTCGATTTCACGCCCTACGAGATCCTGCACGAGCGTGATCGAAATGAACACAAGACAGAAGCGTAACCCGGAAAAGCCGACGTCTAGCGTCACGGTTTTCAACTGCCGTAGTGAAAACGAGGCAGCGAAATACGCAAAGACGACCAAAGCAAGTCCGAGCAGGAAATAACCCAAGACGGCACGACTACGAAAGCCAGCCCGCCACGAGGAGAGGAAGAACTGAAGCATGGTGATGTATCGGAGGAAACGAAAAGGGCGTACGGTCGCCGTACGCCCTCACGTAAAAAACACCGGCTTAATTGGTGCCGCCGTAAGTCGAAGCTGCGGCCATACCGGAGCTTGCGCCGGCAGTAGCCGCAGTTGCGCATGCGCCACTTCCAGAGCAATCGCCAACTTTCAGCACGGCTCCGCCGTTGGTCGAAGCGCCGAAATACGCCTTACCCTTCGTAGAAGCCGAGCCCCCATAAAGGGAACCACCATTGTCAGTGTAAACAACAATTGTAGCCGGCGAACACGAAGGGGCGAAGGTTGTACGCACAAAATTGGTCGATGAACCGGTCACGTTGCTGACTGTACCCGAAACGCAAGCGTCAGTAGCAAATACGCTCGAACTCATTGCGGCCAGCGAAGCCAAAACAAGAATTTTTCTCATGGATAATCTCCTTAAATTCGTACCGAGTTAGTCGGTCGACTTGACGATAGCGGTAGTAATCAGGTTACGCAGATCGGCCTGCGCCGCCTTGTCCTCGCCCTTGCGGGTGTACTCGGAGAATTGCGGAATGGCGATAGCAGCCAGAATGCCAATGATCGCAACGACGATCATCAGTTCGATCAGGGTAAAACCCTTTTGCATGGACTTCATCATGTTTCCTCCTGTTGATAACGGCCCAAAACCGTTGCTATTAACCATACACAAAAACCGTGCCAAGCTACACCCCATACAACAAGCAACGTTCCCGCTGAACCACAACCCAATAAGTGACAATTTTTGACACCCCCCCCCTTAAATCGTCACCTCCGGGCAGCCATTACCGAACTTCATCAATCTGCGCCGGGTCTAGAAACTGCTGCGCATACTTCAGATACACCTTCTGCTGCACGAACACCTCGAACAATTCCGGGTCGATGTGCCCGCCCTCGCTGAAGCGCTTCAGTATTCCCATCGCCTCCGAAAGCTTCATTCCATGCTTGTACGGCCGATCCCGCGCGGTCAGCGCCTCGAAAATGTCGGCAATACCCATCACCCGTGCCTGTACTGACATGTCCTCGCGTTTCAGTCCCTTGGGGTACCCCTTGCCGTCCATACGTTCGTGGTGGCCGCCGGCGTATTCGGGCACGTTCTTGAGGTGTTTCGGCCAGGGCAGCGCTTCCAGCATCTTGATGGTGGCGACGATGTGGTAGTTGATGATCTCGCGTTCGGACTGGGTCAGCGTACCGGCGCGGATGGTGAGGTTTTCCAGTTCTTCGGCCGAGAGGAAATCGACCAGCCGCCCCTCCGGCCCGTCCGGGTCACACCAGCGGTACTGCCTCGAAATGCGACGAACCCGTTCCTGATCTTCCGCCTGCATGGCTTCGCCGCCGATGTTGCTGCGGCGCAAGAATTCGCGATCTTCATCAAGCTGTTTCAACTTGGTCTGCAGCGTGGTTTGCGCCCTTTCGCGATCTTCACCCGCCAGCATGGCTTTCAAGGATTCTATTTCGGCGTCGCGCTTGACAACTTCGAAGCGCGTATCGACAAGGTGGATGCGATCAAAAATGGTCTGCAGCTTGGTGGCCTTGTCTACCACATGCACCGGCGTCGTCACCTTGCCGCAGTCGTGCAGCAGGCCGGCAATTTTCAGTTCGTAGCGATCCTTGTCGCTCATGGTGAAATCGGCGAGCGGGCCTTCGCGGGTGTCGTTTACCGCCTCGGCCAGCATCATCGTCAGTGCCGGTACGCGCTGGCAGTGGCCGCCGGTATAGGGCGATTTTTCGTCGATCGCCATGTTGATGAGGTTGATGAACGACTCGAACAGCGTTTCCAGCTGGGTGATCAGCAGGCGGTTGGTTAATGCCACCGCTGCCTGCGAGGCGAGCGATTCGGCCAGCCGGTGGTCACCATCGGTGAACGCGCGGACACCGCCCTTCTCGTCCGTGGCATTGATCAGTTGCAATACGCCAATAACCTCGTTCTCGTGGTTTTTCATCGGCACGGTGAGAAAGGACCGCGAGCGATAGCCGGTATTCTGGTCGAACTTGCGCGTACCGGAAAAATCAAAACCCTCTGCCGTATAAGCATCGGCAATGTTCACCGTCTCGGCATGAATGGCACTGTAGACCGCAACCATCGAGTTGTTCGGCGTGCCGTCATCGAGATAGAGCGGGAGATCGGCAAACTTGGCCGAAATCGGCTCGCCGGAGGTACCGCCAAAGGCGATCTTCAGCGAATCGGTACGCACGATCTCGAAACGCAGGTGCCTGCCATCTTCAGTCACCCGGTAAAGCGTTCCGCCATCGGCGTGAGTGATCGCTTTCGCCGCAAGCAGGATGTTTTCGAGCAGTCGGGCAATATTTCGCTCATGCGACAGCGACGCACCGATGGCATTGAGTTGTTCGAGACGCCGAAAGAGGTCCTGCAAGGTATCCATCACGCGCTCCCTATTTGATACAGACCGACCGCACCTGAGCCATGTCGGTAATACCCAGCATCACTTTCTCGATGCCATCCATCTTCAGTGTGCGCATACCTTCATTCAGGCCTTCGGCAAGAATCTCCGCGACACGAGCCTTTTCCTGAATCAACTTTTTCACCGGATCGGTACCGACCAGAAGTTCATGCAGGCCGACGCGGCCTTTGTAGCCGGAATCGTTACAGGTCGGGCAGCCTTTGCTCTTGTAGAGCGTGAACTTGCCGTCCTTGGCGTAACGCTGCGTCCATTCCTTGTAGATGGCATCCATGGCGGCCTTCGGGTCTTTCATCCAGCTGTCGGTGTGCGTCAGTTCGTCGCTGTACTCGGCCAGCAGATGCTTGATCTCCTCCGGGGTCGGCTGGTAGGCGACCTTGCATTCCTTGCACAGGCGCTTGGCCAGACGCTGCGCCAGGATGCCCAGCAGCGCGTCGGCAAAGTTGAAGGGGTCCATGCCCATGTCGAGCAGGCGGATGATCG
>Ga0172380_10004301_pt1 | contig 18435 bp, 19 predicted proteins | sample Leawe162metaG_FD_119747 | JGI IMG/M metagenome (GOLD analysis project Ga0172380, IMG submission 119747) | Leachate microbial communities from a municipal landfill in Southern Ontario, Canada - Leachate well 162 metaG | ecosystem: Engineered > Solid waste > Landfill > Unclassified | place... | reverse complement strand
CTATTTTTCAAAGATATCGCCGTTTTGACACAACACATGGCGGTTTTGGCATCGGATATAGCATCATAAAATCAATAATTGATGAGTATGGCATAAAAATCAATATAAAGTCAGAACTTGACAAAGGAACAGAGGTAACATTAACATGGTAAAAATCATACTCTTAACACTAGTCTCTTTAGCTTATTTAAATGCCTCTTCATTTGAGGAGAACTGCCTAAACTGCCACGGAAACGATTTTAAGTTTAATATGATGATGAAGAAATATACCCAAAAATATAGCAGCGAAAAAAGAATAAAAGAGGCTATTTTTGACTACCTTAAAGAGCCGACTGCTGAAAAATCAGTTCTTCCTTATGAGTATATAAACAGATTTGGCACAAAAGAAAAAACAACGCTCGATGACAAAACATTAAGAGAGATGATTGATATCTATTATGACAGATTCAACCTCCGCTCTAAAATCTACTAGTTATCTCCTGATGTTACGCATTAAAACGAACGCGTCCGTTTTAATGGCAGGGACAGATGTCCCTTGCAACCCCATAAAGCTACAAAACGAAGTTTCTTTAGAAAAAACTTTGTTTTTCGAGAATTAAAAAGCATTTTACGCACTTTTATGAAAAGTGCGTAAGGTCAATTATCTCTTAAATATCTTTACAACAAGCAACACAACGGCGCCTATAATCAAACCTATGATTAAGTCATTGATTATTGCCGGAACACCATCTATAAAATAGTGATGAAAAAACTCAACATGATGAGCCAATATTCCCCCGCCGACTAGTATCATAGCAATCGTGCCAACGAACGTTAATGTTTTAATGAGCTTCGGCATAGCGCCAATAAGAGCATTTCCGCTTTTTATATGATTTTTCTCAATCAGCCAAAAGCCTACATTGTCCATTCTTACTATCATCGCGACAAGCCCGTAGACGCCAAATGTTGCTATCAGTGCGACTATAACAGTAGATGAAACCTGAACCATAAAAGGCTTTGCTGCAACGGCGGAGAGCGCGATTACGACTATCTCTATCGAGAGAATAAAGTCTGTCAATACGGCTGATTTTATCTTCTGTTTCTCTATCTTCAAAATGTTATCTTTTGTAGAGTGCAGCAGCTCTTCATTCTTCTCTTCATGCTTCTTGTGAAACAGATACTCTTCAATCTTCTCAGTGCCCTCATAGAGAAGATACAGAGCGCCAAGCATCAAAATATAGATAATCAAACTAGGAGCCACTGCGGTTAAAATAAACGCTATCGGCAAGATAATAACCTTATTTCTAAGAGAGCCTTTTGTTATAGCCCAAATTATCGCCAATTCCCGTGACTGATCAAATCCTGTCGCTTTTTGCGCATTAACCGCTAAATCATCTCCGAGTATCGCTGCTGTTTTTTGCGTAGCAACCTTGCTTGCAACCGCAACATCATCTGCGAGCATTGCGATATCGTCAAGCAGTAAAAAAATTCCCGATGCCATATATTTTTCCTTTAATTTAAATTTTTACATCTTTTATATTTTGCGTTTTAACTATCCATGCAAAGTAAAACGCGCCTATTAAAAATCCAGCTCCGATTAAAGAGGTTATAAACTCCAGCGAGTAGTCGTTAGTTGCCAAAAAACCAATCATAAATGAGGTAAATGCGGCCGAACTCAAAAACAACATGTCATTATATGCGACTATCCTGCCGTAATACTTTTGTTCAATATTTTTTTGAAGAAGCGTATATGTATATGACCAGAGCGTGGTGGTAAAAAGCCCCACGATAATGCTTGCAATTAGTGACATGTAAAAATCTTTCATAAGCAGAGCCCAGAGCCAAATTGCCATAGCCTGAAACACGAAAATATAAGCTACTCTTTTGTTACTTATCCATCTGCTTAAAATCATAGGTCCAATAACCAAACCGACAGCCCTCGAAGCGTGCAGAAGTCCGAGTGCCAAAGATGTAGCAATAACAGAAGCGTAATATTTATCAACCATAAGAGCGACTAAAGCATCAAAGGCCGTAAGCCCTACAAATGCGTGGATAAGCATTAGATGAAGCGCATGCGGAGAGATTTTCAGATATCTAAAAGTATCTCTCATCATCTGAAACAGGCTCTCTTGGCTTTTAAGAAAATTTACATTTATATCCAACTTATAAAGCAGCCAAAAACCGATGACAAACATAAGCGCATCAAGAACAAACGCAACCTTTATTCCAAACCAAAATACTACAAATCCGCTAAGCGCCATCCCTAAAGTGTATGAAAACGACCATATAATCGAGTGAAGCTCATTGGCACGTTGAAGTTTCTCTCCATCTAGGAGTTTTGGCAAAAGCGACATCTCTGTTGTAAAGTAAAAACTCGCCGCCGCCATTTTTATAAAAATTAACATGTAAAGAAGCCACAAATCTGAAATCTCATTGACAAAGACTAAAAACAGTGTCGCGAAGATTTCAAATAAAATTAAAACCAACATAAGTTTTTTTGGCTTCATGCTATCAATTATAGAGCCTGAAAAAGGAGCTTGGATAATGCCTGAGATAAAATGAAGCATAGCTGTAAACGCAACTACCTCGACAGAAACTTTCATCTCTAAAAGAAGCGTATAAATAGCGACATTGCTAAACCACGCGCCAAAATAGGCAATCAACTGCACGGTGGATAACCGTCTTAATATAAGTTCAGATTTTAACAATTTTATATATTCATTCATCGGCGTAAGATTATCATAATATAGACAAAAGAAATTAAATACAAAATTATTATATTACGTTAAAGTATTTTTTTTTTCTGCCGATTTTGTGTGTAATAACATTCTTTAAAATAAGGAGCAAGTCATGGATGGCATAGCAAATGTTGCAAAGATGCAACAATCTCAAGTAAAGTCGCAAGAATCAGAGGCGAAAGTTGCAGTTGCGCATCAGCAAGTGCAGCAGCCGAAAGAGGTTGATGTTGTTAAAGAGATGCAAAAAGAGAACACTGGCGATTCCCAAAAAATCAACTCTAAGGAACAGGTTCAGGATTTGGTTGAAGAGCTAAACAGAGCTTTAGCACCGATGAACACAAATATAAAATTTGGCGTCGATCAGCAGGATATTTTTTATGTATCTGTCATAGAGTCAGAAACAAGTAAAATGATAAGAAGATTTCCGGCAGAACAAGCAGCTGATTTTCTTCCAAAAATGAAAGAAGTAACAGGAATTTTATTTGATTCAAAAGGGTAATTAATACCCTTTTGAATTTCTTTCTGCAATTTTTAATTCTTCTAGTGGCTTTTGTATTTAATCCCTTTACGCTAACCATTATTTAATACTTTTTGTAGTAGAATCGCGGCAATTATTTTGCTCATAAAGGTTTTATCATGAAAAAAGAAGTTAAAAAAGTAGTTCTGGCATACTCTGGCGGACTTGATACAAGTATAATACTCAAATGGCTACAAGATGTTTATAATGCGGAAGTTGTTACTTTTACCGCAGATCTAGGACAAGGCGAAGAGGTAGAGCCGGCAAGAGTAAAAGCACTTGCTATGGGGATTAAACCTGAAAACATTTTTATTCTTGACATCAAAGAAGAGTTTGTCAGGGATTATGTTTTCCCAATGTTTCGTGCAAACGCTATTTACGAGGGCGAGTACCTTCTTGGCACTTCTATAGCTAGACCGCTTATCGCAAAAAAACAGATAGAGATAGCAAAACAAGTTGGAGCTGATGCAGTAAGCCACGGAGCGACAGGCAAAGGTAACGATCAAGTACGTTTTGAGCTTGGTTATCTTGCACTCAACCCTGACATTACTGTTATCGCTCCTTGGAGAGAGTGGGATTTGAACTCAAGAGAGTCCCTTCTTGCATACGCAAAAGAGCATGGCATCGAAATTTCTCAAAAACATATGGATGAAAACGGCAACCCAAAAATCTCTCCATACTCAATGGACGCAAATCTTCTTCACATCTCTTATGAGGGACTGCACCTTGAAAACCCAAACGCTGAACCGGAAGAGTCTATGTGGCTTTGGACAACTTCACCGGAGAATGCTCCTGATGCTGCTGAGTACATCACTATTGAGTATAAAAACGGTGACCCGATTGCAATAAACGGCGAAACGATGAGCCCAGCAACTATCCTTGCAACACTTAACGATTATGGCAACAAGCATGGTATCGGTAGAGCTGACATCGTTGAAAACAGATATGTCGGTATGAAGAGCCGCGGATGTTATGAAACACCTGGCGGAACTATTATGCTAAAAGCGCACCGTGCCATCGAGTCTATCACACTAGACCGTGAAGCGGCTCATGCAAAAGATGAGATTATGCCAAAATATGCAAAGCTTATCTATCAAGGTTACTGGTTCAGCCCTGAGAGAGAGATGCTTCAAGCGGCAATCGACAAAACACAAGAGCATGTAGAGGGTACGGTTAGACTAAAACTCTACAAAGGAAATGTAAGCGTAGTCGGAAGAGAGTCTAAAAAAACACTTTTCAATCCTGAATACTGCACATTTGAAAAAGATGAAGTTTACAACCAAAAAGATGCGGCTGGTTTCATTAAACTAAACGCTCTTCGATTTATAATTGCCGGCAAAGCTAGAAAATAAGTACGTTTTTAAAAAAAGGAAAAAAATGAGCATTATCAAGATAGATATGAACTCCCCAGAATTTCAGGCGGAGATGCAAAAAACGATAGAGTTTACAGACAAAGTCAACAAGCAGTTTGGCTGGGTTTACAATCCTCAAGCAGAGGTAAACGAAGGCGTGCAGATGGGTCTTGCGAGAAACAAGATGATGTACGGCAAGCGTTTTTGTCCATGTTTTATGGTTGAGACGGTAGATGGCAAACCAAAAAGCGTGGATGACCGTATCTGTCCATGTAAGCCTGCTATTGAGCGAGAGATTCCAGAGGACGGTGTGTGCCACTGTGGAATCTACTGTACACCTGAATATGCTGCAAACAAAGCGGCAGAGATGGGGATAGAGGAAGCGGTTCACACGCATTCCAGAGGTCTCACAAAAGATGAAGCGGTTATCTTGCTAAATCAAAGCGAGCTTGACGGGGATGAATTGACATCGCTTCTTGAAGCAAGAAATCTTGGCATGGTAGCGTTTAAACTGGTTGACGTAAGAGAGCACATGGAGTGGCAGATGGGTCACATCAAAGGTGCTGACAAGCTTGTTCCTACAAGCAGTTTTTTTGCTGCACTTGATGACGCAAAACTAAACAAAGATGAAAATATAATTCTTTACTGTCATGTCGGAAGCAGAAGCGCGCACTGTGCTAGAATTCTCTCCGACATGGGATATACGAAAATAGGAAATTTATCATATGGAATAGTTTCATATGGCGGCGAAATAGAGAAATAAGGGGGAAAAATGAAAGTACTACTGATTAAAGATGTAAAAACTCTCGGTAAAGCAGGCGAAGTTAAAGAGGTAAAAGACGGCTACGGCCAAAATTTTTTAATAGCAAAAGGTTTTGCAAAACATGCAACTACTGAGATTTTAGCACAACATAAAGAAGAAGAACGCATCGCAGCTGAGAATTTGGCAAAAGAGATAGCATCACTTAAAGAATTGGCTGCAAAACTAGATAAAGCTGAAATCGTAATCACCAAAAAACTTGGACAAAGCGGTCATCTTTTTGGCTCAATCACAAAAGATGAAGTTGCTCATGCGCTTCAGGAACAACATGGCATAGAGATTGACAAAAAACATATTACCGATAAACTATCTATTAAAACTGTCGGCGAACATGACCTTGACCTCAAACTTGGCCACTCAATCCATGCAACTCTGCATGTAGATGTTCAGGGTGAGTAAATAAGTCATGTGTTATTTCGTCTCGCCGTTAGGCGAAGCTTTAGTGAGGGGAATTTTACAAAGAATTCACTTCTTTGCAAAAGGAGACAAACTTGTTTGACGCAACTACCATACTTGCATACAAAGGCAAAAACAAAGCAGTAATCGGCGGAGACGGACAGGTTACTTTTGGAAACAGTGTTCTAAAAGGCAATGCTACCAAAATCAGAACTCTTCATAACGGCAAAATTTTAGCCGGTTTTGCAGGTAGCACGGCTGACGCTTTTAATCTTTTTGACATGTTCGAAGATTTTTTAGAGGCAAAAAAAGGCGATATTTTAAAATCTGTCGTCGAGTTTTCAAAAGCTTGGCGCAAAGACAAAGTACTTCGCCGTCTTGAAGCTATGATGATAGTTTTAAATAATGAACATATTTTTATCCTTACCGGCAACGGCGATGTTGTAGAGCCTGAGGATGGAGAGATTGCTTCAACAGGGAGCGGAGGAAACTTCGCCATATCTGCTGCACGCGCTCTTAAAAAACATGCCTCTTTAGATGAAGAGGAACTTGTACGTGAGAGCCTTAAAATAGCCGCTGACCTATGCATCTACACAAACCACAACATTAAAACTCTCACACTAGGCGGAGAAGAGAAGTGAATCTAACACCAAAAGAGATTGTTGAATATTTAGACAAATATGTCATTTCGCAAAACAACGCTAAAAAAACTATCGCACTTGCACTTAGAACAAGATACAGAAGAATGCAGCTCGCTCCCGAGATTCAAGACGACATAATGCCAAAAAATATATTGATGATAGGCTCAACGGGTGTCGGAAAAACAGAAATTTCAAGACGCTTGGCAAAGATGATGAAAGTCCCTTTTATCAAAGTTGAAGCGAGTAAATATACCGAAGTCGGATTTGTCGGACGAGATGTTGAGTCTATGATTAGAGATTTGGTTGTTGCTTCTATTGCTATTGTAAAAGCAGAAAAAGAGGAGGAGAGCAAAGAGAAGATAGAGAACTACGTCTTAAACAAGATAGTAGAGAAGCTTCTTCCCCCTCTTCCGCTTGGTGCCAGCGAGAGCAAAAAAGATGACTACCAGAGACTTTTAGAGGTTATGGAGAAAAGAGTTCTCTCAGGCGAGATGGATGATAAAATCATACAGCTTGAGATTGAAAAGATACATGTAGAATTTAACGATACAAATCTTCCTCCTGAAATGGCAAAAGTTCAAGAGTCTTTCTCGAGAGTTTTTTCTCAAATGAGTAAAGAGGATAATAAAAAAGAGGTGACTGTAAAAGACGCAAAAGCTATTTTAAAAAATGAAGCGAGTGCGAAACTTCTTGATACAACTTCCATCCATTCAGAAGCACTTAGACGCGCAGAAAATGGCGGCATTATCTTTTTGGATGAAATTGACAAAATTGCTATAAGCGAAAAATCACAGGGAAGAAATGACCCAAGCAAAGAGGGAGTTCAAAGAGACCTTCTTCCTATCGTCGAAGGTAGCAGCGTGAGCACAAAGTATGGAACAATCAATACTGACCATATCCTCTTTATTGCTGCAGGCGCATTTCATCTCTGCAAACCAAGTGATTTGATTCCGGAACTTCAGGGTAGATTTCCGCTTAGAGTTGAGCTTGAATCTTTGACTGAAGAGACACTCTACAAGATACTCACGCAAACAAACAACTCATTGCTAGACCAGTATGAAGCCCTTTTAAGCACAGAGGGGATGAAGCTGGTATTTGATGATGAAGCAATTAGAGCAATTGCAAAACTAGCACACAGAGCAAACGAAGTAACTGAAGATATAGGTGCAAGAAGACTTCACACGGTTTTAGAGAGAGTTTTGGAAGATGTGAGTTTTCATGCGGATGAGTATAAGGATAAAGAGTTTGTCGTTACCGCAGAATTGGTACATGAAAAACTTGATGTTGTTGTTGAAAATAACGACCTCTCAAGATATATCTTATAGGAAAAAATATGACTAAAGCAGGCTTCGTTTCACTCATCGGTCGTCCAAATGCGGGAAAAAGCACCCTTATGAACTCACTTTTGGGTGAAAATATCGCCATGGTAAGCCAAAAAGCAAATGCCACAAGAAAGAGGTCAAATGCCATCGTCATGTATGGAGATACTCAAATTATTTTTGTGGACACTCCGGGATTGCATGAGAGAGAGAAAGTTCTTAACCAGTTTATGCTTGATGAAGCTCTAAAAGCCATGGGAGATTGTGACTTGATTGTATATCTGGCTCCCGTAACAGACAGTGTAGAGTATTATGAAAAATTTCTCAAACTTAATAACTCTAAAATTAAACATATAATAGTATTAAGCAAAATTGATCAAGTTACTCAAGATAAACTTTTTAAAAAAATAGCTCAATATAGCCAATTTTCAGACCATTTTGAGGCTCTTATTCCAATGGCGGTGCCTAAAAAAGTAGGGCATAAAGACCTGCTTGAGACTATTTCAAAACTCCTGCCGGAATCACCGTTTCTTTTTGACCCTGAAGATTTGACAAGCGAGCTTGTTCGTGACATATATGCAGGATTTATCAGAGAGGGTATATTTCAAAATGTAAGTGATGAGATTCCGTACGAATCTGATGTTTTAATAGACAAAATATATGAAGAGAAAAATATAGACAGAATTATTGCCACTATAATTGTTGAAAAAGAGTCTCAAAAAGGGATTATTATCGGCAAAGGCGGGGAAGGCATCAAAAGAATCGGAAAGTACTCCAGAGAAAAAATAGAGATGCTAAGTGGGAAAAAAGCTTACCTTGAGTTGCAAGTTGTTGTAAAAAAAGGGTGGACAAAAGATAAATCATATTTACAAGAGATAGGTTACATGTCATGAGATTACTACTACTTTTTTTTATTAGTTTCAATTTGTTTGCTAGCGATATTTTGACTAGCTATAGAGTTAAGGGCACCATAGACATTGAAAAACAGCTGGACATGGAGCTCTCAAAAGAGGAGTATTGGAAAGAGTATTTGGCTGACAAAGACACAACATTTGGTTATATAGAAGCTTATAACAATGTTTTAGCATGTGACAAATCAAAGTCTGCTCTAGATTTTTACTCAGTTGATCAAAACAAAAGCTTTAAATTCAAAAAAACATATAGCGCTTTTACAGGTAAATTTAAAGGTGACAAAATAAAAGAGGGAGATTTAAGAACTCCAATTGGAATATATCAGATTGTTCAAAAACTCTCAAAAGAGACAAATTTGGATCCATTTTATGGACCGTTGGCTTTTGTAACCTCATACCCTAATGTCTATGATACTTATAGAGGAAAAAATGGCTCAGGAATATGGATACATGGACTTCCGGCTGCAGACAGAGACGAATTTACCAGAGGTTGCATTGCCATAAATAACTCAAGCATCGAATGTTTGGGCAACAATATAGATATCTCAAAAACTCTTCTTATTATTAATGATTCAGCTATCAAAACAGATGTATCTAAGGAGATTCTAACTTCAATACTTGCGCAACTCTACGCTTGGAGATATGCTTGGATTTATGATGATATAGATAGTTATCTAAGCTTTTATTCATCTGATTTTGTTAGATTTGACGGAATGGACATCGAAAAATTCAAAAGCTACAAAACTAGAATTTTTAAAAAAGCGGAGAAAAAGAGCATTATCTTTAACGATATAAACGTACTACCTTATCCAAACAGCGCTAACATCTACCAGATAACATTTCAAGAGTTTTATAGATCAGAAAGCTTTCAATTTAGCGGCGAGAAAACATTGGTTGTTGAGTTTGATAAAAACAGAAAAATTCGTATACTGACTGAAAAATAAAAAGAAGTAGTAAATGAAACATGTTTTTGTAAAACTTCTTTTTATAATGTCTTTGGTGCCTCTTTTTTTGCATGCAGATGTTCAGTTAATTAAAAAAGAGAACAGTGACTCAAATGTTACACTTCTTGTAATAGGAGGGATACACGGCGATGAACCGGGTGGATATTTTGCCTCATCAATTTTAGCCACCCATTACAATATAGACTCAAAAAATCTCTGGGTAGTTCCAAACCTAAATCAAGAAAGCATTCAAAAAAACAGCAGAGGCATCAATGGAGATATGAATAGAAAATTTGCAATTGTAAACAGTGGTGATAAAGACAAAAAAATTGTTGATGAGATAAAAGAGATTATTACTCAAGAAAATGTCTCATTAGTCTTAAATCTACATGACGGCAACGGGTTTTACAGAAAGACTGACAAGGGAAATATTTTTAACGCAAATGCATGGGGACAGACATGCGTAATTGATCAATGCGAACTAAGCATAGATCAGCCGTTTGGAAATTTAAATACAATTGCTCTTGAGATTAAAGAGAAAATAAACAAAAGACTTATCGAAGAGCACCACACTTTTGACGTAAAAAATACAAATACAAAATTTGATGATGAGGCGATGCAGCTCTCTCTTACATATTTTGCCGTCACACACAACAAGCCTGCTTTTGCAATCGAGAGTAGCAAAAACCTCCCATCACTCTCACAAAAAGTTTTTTATCATCTTCTTTCAATAGAGGAATTTATGAATATCATGGGTATTTCATTTAAGAGAGAATTTGAATTAAACGAACATGAAATAGATAAAATTTTGAAAAATTACGGGAATCTAAGTATAAATAACAATATTTTTATTAATTTAAATGATATAAAAAAATCTTTAAGCTTTATTCCGATAAAATCAGAGAGTAATGAGTTTAAGTTCTCCAACCTGCTTGGCAGTGTTGCTAGAGAGGGTCGAAGTTTTGTTGTTTACATAGGCAATGAAAAAATTCTGACCTTTAATCCGCAATATTTCGGAATGGGTGAGTCTTGCGAAGGAAAGTTTGAAGCTATTGTTGATGGGAAAAGAGTTTCTTTAGATAAAACTTCAGATTTTTTTGTAAATGACGATTTCAGTATCGTTAAAAAAGATGGTTATCGAGTAAATATTATTGGTTATAAAGCGGTAGGTCGTCTTGATGAAAGTGATACAAATATTAAGCTTCAAGATTTTGACAAAAAATTCTCTGTTGACGTAGACGAAAAGGTTTACAGGATAGAGTTTTATAAAAATAATGAATTTTGTTCTATGTCCAAAGTTCATTTTAGACAGGATAATGCAAAATGAGTAAAAAAGAACAACACTCTTTCTCTAGTGTACTTTCTATCAATCCATACAAAAATACATACGTCAGCGCGATTGCCAGCTCCCAAAAGAGTGTTGCAGCTCCTATTTATATCAAAGAGCAGTATGTCATCTCTTATCTTAATACAAAAAGTTTTATTAATAGCAATATTTCTATTAGTAAAAATATTCCAGAAGATGATTTGTATGATGCAATTTACAATAAAGCGTATGATGAGCTTGGGCTTGACCAAGCGATTATGTACCAAATTGAGTATATAGAAACTTTTAGCAACCTAGAAGAAGAGAACAGAAGCTTTCATGTATTTATTATTAATCCCTTAACAGTAAGCGATATATTTAAAACTGCCGTTGAAAAAGTTAAATATATAGATTACATAATCCCTGCTCCTCTCCTACTAAAATCACTCTACTCTAGAGAGATTATACAAGACAGCGGGGTTCACTGTTTTATCTATTTTCAAGAAAGTGATACGGCTATAACTATATATAGCGAAAAAGAGTTCCTATATACAAAATCTATAAGCTACTCATTCTTGCAGATGCATGAGAGATTTTGTGAGATACACGGAGAAATGGTCGAATATGACGATTTTATCCATTTTTTATCACATGAAGATCTTAAAACTACTAACAACAGTTATAAAACATCTGTTATCAAGCTCTACAAAGAGATATTTTCAAATATAAATGATATTTTGACCTATGTAAAAAGAGCGCTTGACATTGATAAAATTGACTCAGTATATATAGATACTCAACTCTCTACCGTTACCAAGATAGATGAAATGGCAGAGGTTGAGCTTGGCATAAGAAGCAGTAGTTACAGCTTCAACTATGGGCTCTTCAGCGAAGAGAGTCATATTGACAATCTTCACTCTCTTATGTATATCTACACTACTCTTCCTGAGAAGGAGAGATATGAGTGTAACTTCACTACATACCACCGTCCTCCAAAGTTCATGCAAAGAGATAGCGGGCGTGCTATTTTATTAGCCGTCGCTGCATTGTTGATTGCTTTCATATATCCTGTAACATATTGGACGCTAACATATGCTCAATCGCTGCAGTATAAGCTTTTAGAAGAAGAGTATAAAACCGTTCACAATATTAAAGTTATGAGGGAAGCGACTATAAAAAACAAAGAAGCAGAGAAAGATAAAGTCTCAAAATTGCTAGCACATGAGCAGCAAGAGTATGTTGAGAAAAAAAATACTCTTATAAAAATTCATGAAGTAAAAGTCAACTATCCTATGAAAGCAAATCTTATACAAGTGTTGACTAAAGATTTAAACAGACATGATGTGAGACTAGAGACCGCTATTTATACTGAAGTCGAAAAGAGTGATAAAATTGAAGCTTCTAAGGAGTTCAAGCTTGGTCTAGTTGCATCGAATGATAAAAAGATTACTGACTTGGTCAAATATCTAACTAAAACCTACGAAGGAAAGTTTCACTTCTCGATTAATGAGATATCATATAAAGTTGAAGAGAAATTGTACTTTGGTGAATTGAAGGTGAATCTACTATGAATTTCAAATTAATGATTGAAGACACCTTACAAAAAATTGACAGTTTTTTTAAGGAAAAGTCTCAAAAAGATGTTTACATTGTCTACATAATGATTGTTGTCGTATTGGGTGCTTTGGCTTATCCGTTTTACGAACCTTCTGAAAAAGAGTTTAATATCGTAAAAGAGAAAGCAACTCAAGTTACGGCTAAAATTGATGCTGATAAAATCTACCTAAAAGTAAACACGGAAGCTACGGTAGCAAAGCTCCAACAAGATATAAAAGGTCTAGAAATTGGGTTAATTGCTCAAAAAGAGACAAATAAATATATTAAAGAGAAGATAGAGACAATATCGTCTTTAATATACGATGAAGTTGCATGGGGTAAATATCTTAACTCGATATCTATACGTGCAAAAGAGCATAATATAAAGATTATTAACTTTACAAATACATATTCGCTAAATAATGACTCATCATTTGGTCATGTTTTGGATATCGCGCTTGATGCAAAGGGTAGTTATTTGGATACTGTCAAATTTATAAACTCTTTGGAGCAAAGCGATCTTGTTGTTGATGTCAACAACATAGATATAAAAGCACAAGAAGCTCTAAATACAAAACTTGTTATCTCAGTTTGGGGGATTACTTACAAATGAAAACGACACTAATAGGACTGTTTGCAGTTATTTTAAGTACTACTCTTTGTGCCACGGAGCTTGAGTGGGTTGATGAACAGATAGAAGCGATAAAACCGCCAAGAAAGGGGTATACAATTTCAGGCGTTAACGATCCATTTATTTTCTTGGAGAAGAACAGACCCAAGTCAAAAGAAAAAAGTGCTACTTCTTTAGCACCTCGCGCAAATGTTGTAGCGACTAAAACTTTATCTACTACACAAAAAGATGAAGATGCGAAAAAAAGTGGCAGTTTTGAGCTGAGTACGATTATTAACTCATCGGCTTTAATTAACAGAAGTTGGTACAAAAAGAGCGACGTTGTAAACAGCTATACTATCTCTGATATTAGCAAAAACAACGTAACTCTAAAAAAAGGCGATAAGATACTTGTCTTATCAACTATTACTAAAAAACAAACTCTAAAATTTAAAAATAAGTAGGGCAGATTTATGAAACTTATAAAAACAACAATGTGTACAACGCTTTTAACACTTCTTTTATCAAGCAGTGCTTTGGCTGACTGTTCTTATGAACTATTTAGCATTAGTTCTACTAAAGACACTAAAATAATAGATTTCATAGAGCAACTTAGTGATGAGTGTGAATTTAGTATTATAGTTACAGATCCAAATGCGCAGAAGTTTTTGGACAGCAACTTAAACAAGACCAATCTAAACAACCTGACGATAGAGGAGGTTTTAGGTATTGTATTAAAAGAGAACAATCTTACATATACCCTCGAAAACAATATCTTAAAAATCTCATATCTTCAGACAAAGATGTTTAATATTGATTATATTCTCTCTCAAAGAAAGAGTGAATCTAAAACAAACATTACGCTCTCATCAGAAGGTGCCGGTGTAGCTTCCCAAACAGGAACTACGACTGCATCAACTGAAAATGATGAAGCGGGAGGCGGTGCTGCAGGCAAATCTGGCATGAACGTCAACAGTTCTGATGAAGTGCAATTTTGGCATCAGTTGGATTTGGAACTTCAACAGGTTTTAAACAGACCACAAGACGTCTATGTAGCTCAAGCTCCCATTATAAACAAAAATGCGGGAATTATAACAGTTACTGCAACAGTCAAACAAATGGAAAGACTAGAGGAGTATCTTAAAAAATTACAAGATAAAGTTCAACTTCAAGTATTAATAGATGTTCAACTTCTTTCAGTTACATTAAGTGACGGTAAAACAACAGGTGTTGACTGGTCTCAGCTTTATAAATTGCAGGATATTGATGTCAGTATAGACAAACTGTTCCATAAAAATATATCTGAATTTGAAGATACTAAAATTACTACGGCTATTGCTGGTGGAGGAGCGAGCGAAAATTCTCACCTTATAAAAATAAGTGCGAGCGGTTCATTAAATGAGGTAATTAAGTTTCTTAAAACTCAAGGAGATGTAACTTCTATCTCAAACCCTAAAGTTTTAACACTAAACAATCAAGCAGCTCTTATAACAGCAGGAACCGAGTATTTTTACAAAATCATAAGCACTGAAACTTTATCCGGTACAACAAGCGGTACACAGAGCACGAGCGAAGACCTTCAATCAGTGTTTGCAGGGGTATTGCTAGATATCACTCCGGAAATCTCAGATGACGATATGATAACGTTAAAAATAAATCCTTCTCTTTCTGAAACTGCTACGGACATATCAACAATAGACGGAGCCGATAGAACTATGCCGCCAGACCTAAGCCGCCGCCAACTCTCATCAGTTGTAACAGTAAAAGATGGAAATCGCATTATATTAGGCGGTTTGATAAACACAAGCAACTCTATTGATGTAAATAAAGTCCCTATATTGGGTGATATTCCTATATTAAACTATTTATTTAAATACGAGAATAAATTAAAAATTACTCAAGAGCTTGTTATTGTTATTGAGCCGCACATTGTCAGAAAAGGCAAAAATGATTTATCTCTTTCAGATTTAGGCTACGAAGGCTTGTCTGAGAAAGTTTTACTAAATACTAAAGATGCTATTACAACTACTAAAGATACATTAAAAGAGGAAAATTGAAACCAAGTATCTATGAAAACTCTCGGGATGTTTTTTTAGATACGGTCAATGCTAAAGATTACATCCAGCTAGAGAGGGTGTCTGCCATCTATCAGTCTCTTAAAGATTCAATAGAAAAACCACTCAAGATGGTTCTTCTATATGGCAAGCCAGGGACAGGCAAGAGCATGTTTCTATCAAAACTTCACCAGAATCTCGCATCATCTCAAAAAGTTTGCCTCTATAAAACACCGATTTTAGACGAGAGCGAGTTTTTTAAAACATTAGCTCAGGATCTCTATGCAATAACATATGATGGCGAATTGAACTTCACGCAATTTGTAAAAGTTGTTGAAAACATGGAATTGGGCCAAACAAAAACTCCGTTGATATTATTGGATGAGGCCCAGCTCTACTCAACGCCAATGATGGAAAAAATAAGACTTCTTTCTGATACTAGAAAAGTTAAATTTGTTATTGCCCTGCACAAAACCGAGAAAGAGGACATTATTGCAAAAGAGCACTTTCAAACTAGAATTTGGGAGAGTATTAAGCTCGAAAATGCTTCAACTTCAGAGTTAAAAATTTATATTCAAAAGAAACTTATGAAAGCAAACTCGATAGACACTGCAAGTATGTTTACGCAAAAATCTATTGATTTGGTTCATAAATTGACAGATGGAAATTACAGGGATGTGAACAAGCTTATATACACACTCTTTGATATATATGTGTACTATGCGAATAATAATCCAAATAAAATAAACAGAAATGAAATTTCAACTAAATTTATAGAAATGGCTGGGATTCATACGGGGTTAATAGATGCTTAATGTTAATGATTTAGAACTTAGACACAAAAAATATAAACGAAAATACTATGTACCGCTATTTACAATGATTGCTTCGGTGATAGTTATAGCAGCGTCTATTTCCTCGTTTGTTATATATAACTCAAAAGATACGATTGCAGTTGAAAACAAAATTATGCAAAAGCCTGTTATTGCACAAAAAATTGAAACAGAGCCTATTATTGTAGAAAAAAATGAATCTGTTCAAGAACCTGTAGACGAGGAAAGTGCGCATGTTGCAACAGAAACTGTTGCAAAAGAAGAAATAATGACGGAGGAGAAGCAGGAGAAGATTGTGCTCGCTCCGTCATTAGGATTCATGAGCAAATTTGAATCAAATAGCCAAAGTCATAGTGAGCCAATTAAAGAGATAAAAAATACACCGGTATCACAAGAGAAGATAGAAACTAAGCACTCAGAACCAAAAATAAAAAAGAAACAAACTGAACCAAAAAAAGAGGAAATTGAGGAAGTTATCTTAAACATAGACAAAAAGAGCTCTATCAACATAGCGAGAAATGATGAGATGGAAGATGTTGCACACGTTATTAAAAGGTTTAATATCAATCACAATCCTGCACTAAGTCTGTTTGTAGCAAAAAAATATTATCAGCTTGGCGATTACGAGCAAGCATACAACTATGCACTAATTACAAATGATATTAACAACAACATAGAGGAGAGTTGGCTTATATTTTCAAAGTCTTTGGTTAAAATAAATAAAAAAGAGATGGCCATAGAAACCCTTAAAAGGTATATTTCACACTCTCACTCTTCACAAGCAAGACAGCTTTTAGATGAGATTCAAGCAGGAAAATTTAAATGAAAATATTACTATTGATATTAATCTCAATAACTATGTACGCTGACGTAAAACAAGATATGTTTGCACTTTATAAAGATAAAAAATACGCTGACGCTTGCAATCTTGGTTTTAAAAATTTTAATGATTACTCAAAAGATGAGGAGTATGTATCACTCTACTCATTTTCCTGTTTAAACATTGACTATGTTGATCGTTTGGCAGTGCCGATAGCAACACTAAAATTTTCAAAAGAGGCACGCGCTAATGCTGCATATTTCTCAACTATTCTTATGCAAAAAAAGCTTCTCTACCATGCACTCTTAGACAATCATGACATATCTTCTCTAAATTTACCTACTACTGATTATATTCTCTCAAAAGTATTTGATCTATTTACAAAAATAAAAAATGATGAGCAAAAAGAGTTTTATATTCTTGAAGATGAAAATGATAAAGAGCTAAAATATAAAGTTTATATTTTAAAAGATGTTAAAATAGATAAAATAGTTATTGAAGAGTTTTACAATTCAATAAGCATTAAAAAACATATCTATTGGTAGAGGGTATTATGGATAGAATTACATCTGATTTACTAGCTAACGGCTCCATAATGAAGAGTCAGGTTGACAGGCTTATTGCTAAAGGTCTTGACAGCAACCTCATTCTTAGAGATATTACTATATCTGGATTTATGACGATGGATAGGCTTGTACGCTTTATTGTAGATAAAATTCAAAGCGGCGAGTATGACCTCTCAATAATTGATAACTATGATTACATCCAAGAAAAAGATGTTCTAGTAAAATTAGCCCAAAAACAAAATGCCCAGTTCCTTGATTTAGACTCTATTGATATGGATTATAGGCTAACTGAAAAAGTCTCCCTTGCACAGCTTAAAAAATATAATGCTTTTCCAGTCTCAGAAGATGATTTAAGCATTACTGTTGTTTTTTGCGATCCACTTGATATTGAAGCACATGAGTCAATACAGAGACTTTTTCCAAAAAAACCGATAAAGATAGCAGTAGCTACAAAAAGACAGATTGAATCATATCTTTTTAAAATAGAGCTAAAAGACAGCATAAAAGGTCTTGTAAAGAAAATAAGAGATGAGTTAAACTCTATCAATTCCATTGAGGAGCAACAAGAGGCTTCTTCAATTCTTCTTTTGATTGACGTTATTTTAAATGCATGTATTAAAAATCGCGCTAGTGACGTTCACATTGAGCCCACTGAAAAAAACTGTGTCGTTAGAACAAGAATTGATGGAAAACTCATTGAAATATTTTTATTTGAAAAAGATATCTATCCACCTCTTGCATCTAGGCTTAAACTACTTGCAAACCTTGATATTGCAGAGAAAAGAAAACCGCAGGATGGTCGTTTTTCAACCATGGTAAGTTCTAGAGAGTATGACTTCCGTATATCTACGCTTCCAATTTTATATGGTGAATCTATCGTTATGAGGGTGCTTGACAAACAAAAAGCGCTTGTAAGGCTTGAAGATGCAGGAATGGATGCCATAAGTTATCAAAAGTTTTTAAAAGCGCTAAAAACACCGTATGGGATTATACTTGTTACAGGTCCGACGGGAAGCGGTAAAACAACAACTCT
>Ga0172380_10004300_pt1 | contig 18438 bp, 21 predicted proteins | sample Leawe162metaG_FD_119747 | JGI IMG/M metagenome (GOLD analysis project Ga0172380, IMG submission 119747) | Leachate microbial communities from a municipal landfill in Southern Ontario, Canada - Leachate well 162 metaG | ecosystem: Engineered > Solid waste > Landfill > Unclassified | place... | reverse complement strand
TTCTTATTTAATATTCTAAAAAATAAAATAGAATAAGTTTGTAGATTTATTTTTAAAAGATTTCTGGACCCGGGTTCGACCCCGGCGCTTCCACACTTCACTGTGTTCAGTATAAACAAAAAATAAAATTTGGATAAAGTATTAATCAACAATTTTATAAGGGCAAAAGAGGTAAGGGTGATTTCAGAAACAGGCGAGCAGCTTGGAATAATGAATATATTTAATGCAATTGATTTGGCAAAGTCAAAAGGTTTGGATTTAATTCAGGTGACAGAGAAAGTTGAACCGCCGGTTTGCAAAATTGCCAATTATGGAAAATATCTTTACACTCTGCAAAAGAAAGAAAAGAAAATAGCCAAGCCCAGGGGCGGAGAATTAAAGGAAATAAGATTAACTTTTAATATTTCTCCTCATGATATGGAAACAAGGGCAAAACAGGCAGAAAAATTTTTGAAAGAGGGAGATAAAGTAAAAATAAATATGTCGCTAAGAGGCAGAGAAAAAGCAATGGGAGGATTTGCCACTCAAAAAGTAAAATTATTTTTAGAAAATTTAAATTCGTTAATACCAATTAAAACAGAGAGAGAATTAAAGCGTGAGCCAAGAGGTTTCACAATGATTGTCTCCAAGCAATAGATAAAAGCATGAACAAAACAAAAAAGGCCTTGATAAAAAGGTTCAAAATTACAAAAAACGGCAAGATAATGAGAAGAATATCTGGTCAAAACCATTACAGATCCAAAAAAACTGGCGAAAAGAAAAGAAAAGGTCGCAAATGGGTTGCACTCTCAAAAACAGAGGCACAACACCTTAAAAAGTATTTGAGTAAATAGATATGTCAAGAATTAAAAGAGCCGTACAAGCCCGCAAACACAGGAAAGGCTTAATGAAGCATGCCAAAGGTTTTAAGTACGGAAGAAAATCTAAATTTAAATTAGCAAAAGATGCATTAAGGCATGCCTGGACTTATGCATACAGGGACAGAAAAGCAAAAAAGAGAACTTTCAGGAATTTGTGGAACTTGCAGATAAATGCATTAGCCCGCCAAAATGGAATTACTTACAGCAGATTTATTAACGGATTAAAAAAGAAAAAGATAGAATTAGACAGAAAAGTTTTATCAGAATTGGCAAAAGGATATCCAGAAATTTTTGTAAAAATTATAGAAGAAATTAAATCAAAATAAATAAAAAACGGCTCTGCATAGGAGCCGTTTTTTTATTGTTATTTTATAGAAAGAATGAACTCGTTTGCTTTTTTCAATAGTTCCCTTGAGTTTTTATACGTTACTTTTTTTATTGCTTCATCAAAAGGAAGCCAAGCAAAACCAATATGCTCAGCCGAAAGCTTTACGTCTTTTGTGCCCGCCTCGGCTATAAAAAAAGTGACCAGCTTAAATATCCAGGAAGTTTGTTTTTTGCTTTTTTCACTGGCAACAACGTTTTTTTTATATTGCCTAAAAAAATATTTTATATGCTCTTTAAAACCAGGCATTATTTTTACATCTTTTAAGCCGGTTTCCTCAGCAACCTCCCTTTTTACCGTCTGCTCATAATTTTCTCCTTCTTCAATGTGCCCCTTGGCAAACTCCCAATGCCCGCCCTTACGATTAATGCCCGGGTAATGCAAAAGCAGGTAAAAAATTTTACCTGACTCTTTTGTAAAAATTATAGCTCCTGCTGATTTTTCCCTTGGCATCTATTTAAAATATTTTATTAATTCTTCTACCGGCAAAGTATTTATTATGTCATTTTTTTCCGCCCAGCCGCGACGGGCCATTGCAATGCCATATTCTATCAAACCTAATTGTTCTTTTTGGTGCGAGTCGGTGTTTATTATCATTTTTACGCCTTCATTCTTCGCGCGGCGGATATATAAATCCCTTAAGTCTAATCTTATCGGCGCAGAATTAATTTCCAAAATTGTGCCTGTTTCTTTGGCCGTTTTTAAAATTTTATCAAAATCAACCTGATACTCATCCCTTTTGCCGATTAATCTTCCAGTTGGATGTGAAATTATGTCAACGTTAGGATTTTTAATTGCCTTTACCAAGCGCTCTGTCATTTTTAGTTTTTCTTGTTTTAGAACAGAATGCGCGCCGGCAATTACATAATCTAATTTTGCCAAAACTTCGTCTTTAATATCAATTGATCCGTCGGACATTATATTTGCCTCGCATCCGTGCAGTATTCTGAATCCTGAATTCTGTATTCTAAATTTAGAATTTAATTTCTCTATTTCTTTGTGCTGGTTTAATAATTGTTTTTCGTTTAAACCGTGTTCAATCCTTAAAAATTTTGTGTGATCAGAAATGCCGATGTATTCATAACCCATATCCATTGCAGCTTTTGCCATTTTTTCAATAGAATCCTCCCCGCCATCCCAATCCGAGTGGCAATGCAAATCGCCCTTGATATCTTTATACCCAATTATTTTTGGCAATTGACCCTTCAGGGCAGCTTCAATTTCTCCCTCGTTTTCCCGCAATTCAGGCTCTATAAAGGGAAGCCCAATTGCCTTGTAAACATCTTCCTCTGTTTTACTGGCAATCATTTTTTTGCCCCTAGACAATCCATATTCTGAGAGCTTTAATCCTTTTTCTATGGCAATTTTTCTTGTAACAATATTGTGGTCTTTGTTTCCGGTAAAATATTGCAAAGCAGAGCCATAACTTTCTTTTGGCACAACCCTTAAATCCATATCAAAACCTTCACGCATTCTTATCGAGGCTTTAGTGCCGCCTTTTGCCCAAACTTTTTCAACTCCATCTAATTTGACAAAAAAATCCATAATTTTAGCCGGTTTTTTTGAAACAACTAGAATATCCACATCTCCAATTGTTTCTTTTCTTCTACGAACTGAACCCGCCAAGCTGATTTCTTCAACTTCTTTTAAGTTTTTTAATTTTTCTAAAACATTTCTCGCAGTAGGCAAAATCTGGCCTAGCAAAAATCTTCCTTTATCTCTTTTTAAAAATTCTAAACCCTGCAAAATATTTTTTTCTGTTTTTTCTCCAAAACCAAAAAGAGGAGCTATTTTCCCGGTTTTAGCGGCTTTTTCTAAATCTTTTAAATTTTTAATTCCCAATTTTTGATATAGGGTTTTTGCTTTTCTGGCGCCCATTCCTTCTACCCTGACCAATTCGTCTAAATTAATCGGCAATTTCTTTTTTTGGGTTTCGTAATGTTTTATTTTTCCCGTTTTTAAATATTCTTCTATGTGGCCTGCCATTGCCTTGCCAATACCGGGAATTTCCAATAAAGCCTTCTCCCCGCCTTTTCTGTAAATATCTCCCACATCTTGGCTCAAAGTTTCCAAAGACAAAGCAGCCCTTTCATACGCATAAGGTTTAAAAGCTACTCCTTCCATTCTAAGAAATCTTGCCATATCATTAAAAATTTTTGCAATTTCCTGATTTCTCATGGTTTATGAGTTTTAGGGCTCAACAACTGGTTTTTCTGGAGCTCCCTTAAAACCATCTCCTCTTTCAGAAACATTGTTTTTGACAAATAAAAGCAAAAACCCAGCAAATATTGTCAGTGCGCTTACAAAAATAAAAAGTATATTGAACCCAAATATTGATGCTATAATTCCGCCCAATCCGCCTGCTATACCAGCACCCATACTAATAGATGTTGTTTCCATGCTCCATTCAAGCGCTTCTTTGCCTTTGTCTATGTGGCGCGTAAAAATAGCCAGCCAAGACGGCAGCGCCATTGCCATGCCCACTGCATGGATTATCTGAAATACGTAAATATGCCATGGCTGGGAGGAAAATAAATATCCCAAAGGCACAAAACCAACTACAAAAAGCCCGATTGTCATAAACCAAAAATCATCTTTTTCTCCTTTATGCTTATCTAAAAAATGGCCTATTGGTATTTCAATAAATGACTTTGTTATCCAATAAAAAAGGGCTGCGAAGCCGGCAACTTCTGCGGCTTTGGCCGGATCCGATAAAGTTATTTTTTCTAAAACAAACAGGGCAAAAACAGGCGATAAAAGCCCCCAGCCTAGGTTTAAGAAAAAATCGCTCATTATTAATATCTTCGCAATTTTATTTACAATTTTGGGCATAGTGTTAATATTATAACTAATAATATTTTTTGATTATACAATAATTCAAACAAAAAAGCCCTCTTTATGAGGACTGGAAAAAATTTGTTATTTTTTCTCTTGTTTATAAAACCATTCATATACGCCATACGCCCAACTAAAGACATAAACTGCACTCAAAAAAAATACTCCCCACTGTTTATTTAAGTAAGAGGTTACTAGCCAAAATGGCTGAGATATCAACCCCAGCACAAAACCCCATTTATTTTTTCTCGCAACCAATATTATAGCGCTTACTCCAAAGATTGTTATACCTATCTGAGCTATAAAATCGAGGGTTATCATGTTTTTGGTTTTATATTTTTATGGAACTCTTTGTTTATTTGCTCTATAAATTCCAATAAAATAGGGTCGTCGTGAAGCTCTCTTGCTTGTATCCAGTAAGGTTTTTGGGGTAAATTTTTGTAGGTTTTCCAATATTCTGCTGCCTGCAAAAAACTTTCTATTCTGTCCGTGTGCTTAAAAAACCTGCCTTCCGGACTCAAGCCTTTTTCGTAATCTAACCAAAGGCTCCTTATCTCATTTCTTAATTTTGGAGACAGATCTTTTATCAGTTTTTCTAATCCTGCCTTTTCTTTTTTATATTTTGCAGCAGCCAATCCCTTTTTTTCTGCCTCGGAAAACCTCGGCCAAGTCTTTAATAATTCTCGCCTTTTTTTCTTATCTTTAGGCAAAATTGAATCATATGGAGTCGTGTCCCCAGCATAAACTTCGCATAAGTCGTGTATCAACGCCATCTTGAGAAGTTTTTCCATATTTAAATTTCTCTTTCTGCTGTCAGCTAAAACCCAAACCATAATTGCTGCCCTGAATGTGTGTTCGGCAATACTCTCAGGGTTTTTAATATCCCTTATAACCCATCCACGCCTGGGCATTGTTTTTAATTCTCCTATTTTGGTAAAAAATTTAATTATTTTGTCCATGATTCTTTAAAGTAATTTAAAAGAGCAAAAAATTGCTCTTTTAACCAATTTGTTAGTTAATTTCGTATTTTATGCCTTTAATTTTATAAGTTGTTTTTATAGGAGATGAAACAACTACCTCGTCCCCAACTTTGTGCCCTAAAAGCGCCCTTCCAACCGGAGACTCGTTGCTGATTTTTCCTAAAGCTGGATTTGCTTCAAGAGTGCCGACAATCATAAATTCGTCTTTCTGGCCATCAACATCTATTTTAACTTTGGCTCCCAAATCAATAATGCTATACTTTTCCTTTGGCGGATTTTTTATTAATTCGTGATGCTCTAAAATATTTTTTAATTCATCAATCCTTGACCTCAAAAATCCTATATCCTCTTGGAAACTAATGAACTCCGGATTTATATCTTCTGACTCTAAAATTTTAGGAGCTTCCTCGCTGGTTGCTTTGCTGCGTTCAAAATTCAATAACTCTTCATATTCTTTTTTGAGCTCTTTTAGTTTCTCCTTTGTTATGTGAAAAATTTTTCCGTCCATGTTATTAGCAGAGCTAATTGTTATTACATTATATATTCTCTTCTGGGTAATTTCAATGTTATTCTCTGGCCTTTGAAATGTCAACCCTTCACCTTGTTTTGGTTAAGCACACAAAACTTGTATTTTAAAATCGGGCGTTATACAATATCTTAATTTGTTCTTCTCATCCTAATCGCAAACAAACGGAGGCGATTGAAATGGCTGTTACAACGGAAGTCCAGGAAAGCCGAGCTGTCACAGTAGTGATAGAAAAAGAGAAAGGGTTCGTAGGAATCATGAAAGTTGCCTACGAAGCGTCAGAACTCCTTTCAGAGACAGATAAAATCCAGATCACAGGACAGCTCCCCGGCCGAAAACCTCTTATAAGGCCAGTGGGCGGAGGGGAGGAAGACGAAGGGATCTCGGAACGTCTCGAAGAGATCAAAAGTCTTTTATCCACCCTGAAAGGATGGCTGGATACTGCTAGAATTGGTGAAAAGCTGGAGGTAACTATCTCTGCCTGAAGATTATTAATCCGTCTTGTTCGCTCGCAGGGCCCTGCCATGTGCAAGGGCCATTTTTTTATTTTAAAACAATGTTTTTTGGTTGATTTTATTTTTTTTATCCGCGGATAAATTTTTTTCAGAAAATATTTTTATTTTTCCATAGACTCCGTCGTAACCGGGTTCAATAATAACTTTTCCTTCGCGCATTTTTACAACGCCCTCGGCTATCTCGGGCAAAGACTTTTCTTCTATTTCTTTTTTAGACGATTCCAGCAATATCTTAAATTCGCTTCCCAAATTTTTTATCAAATTATTATAATGTTTTAAAACTTCTTTTGACGCTGTAGAAACGCCAATTGATTCAGCAATCACCTCATTTAAGGGAATTAAACTCTTGAATGGAATTGCATTTTCTGGCACAAACCCTTCGGGCCTGTCAGCCAGCTCCTCAACCCTGTTCAAAACTCCAATTGTCAGGGGTTTGGCGCACCTTGGACAAATATTGTTGTATTTTTTTGATTCCTGCGGAGACAAACTTAAATTACACAGCCTATGGCCGTCGTAATGATATTTCCCTTCCTCTGGAAAAAATTCAACGGTATATAAAAATTTTTTAGGGTCTTTTGATTTTATTGCATCTGCAATTGCATTATAACTTGCTTCTGTATCAAAAACATTTGCCTCTCTGCCGATTTTTGGAGCAGAATGCGAATCACTGTTTGAAATTAAAGTAATTTTATCCAGCTGGGACAATCTCCAGTTCATTTTAGGGTCTGAAGATAAGCCCGTCTCAATCGCATAAATATATTTTGTATAATCTTCAAAGCATTCTTCCAAAGAATTAAATCCTGATTTTGAACCAAAAACAGAAAACCAGGGCGTCCATGCATGAGCTGGCACAACCAAGCAATCTTTATCTGCATTTAGAACAATCTTCGCTAATTCTTTTGCGTCTAATCCTAAAATCGGCCTGCCGTCTGCTTTTAAATTTCCTATTTTATCTAATTGTTCATTAATTTTTTCTACAGCATTTATAGATGGCGCAAAAACAATAACGTGTATTTTTCTAACCTTGCCTCCTTTTGAATAAATACAGCTGATTTCTGAAGTCAGAATAAATCTGGTGGGCGACTCTTCTCCACGCAGCTTAAAAAGACCGGGTTCAGCCGGTTCTAGTTTTTCTTTTATGCCATCAAGCCACTTTGGATGGGTAAAATCTCCCGTTCCCAAAACTTTGATCCCCTTTATTCTCGCCCATTTGTCCAAATTCTCTAAATCCATTTGCGGGGAGGTAGCTCTTGAGTATTTTGAATGTATATGGAAGTCAGCTACAAATTTCATGTGTCAAACAATAGGCCTATGATGATGTTATGCGAAACAAGACCTGAGACAAATCTTTTTTATTTATTAAAAACTCTGAATATTTATCTTTTTTATTCGGAGACAAATATGATTCAAATTTTAAAATGTTTTTGTCCTGCGTTCCGCCGGCATTTTTTTTAAACTCTTCCAAAGAAATAAAACAAACATTGTCGCTTATATCTTGTCTTAAAATATCAAAAAAAGCAAAAATAAAATAAAAATTTTTATTTAAGGCAAACTCTTCAATATTTATATCTTTTACAAAAATATTGTTCCCGCCCGCCCCAACCTGTCCATTAACTGAAATAGAGATTTCTTTTGCCTTTTTCCTCTGCGGCTTCCCAAAGGTTTGCGCCCTTATCACTAAATTATCAGCCGGATTTTTATCCGGCCCCGTCTCGTAATCTCCTTTTTTCTCTATAACTAAATCTATCCCGCCTGCCGGCTTTTCTGGCTTGAAAACAACCAGCCTATTGCCCGAGCCCCTTATTACCCAGTCAATAATTTTGTCTTCAATTTTTTCTTTTATATTATCTGCCATTATACAAAAAACTCCCGAACCGCGCCCCAACGACGAAGCGTCCAGAAATTTAAAATTTAAATTATACGCTATGCCTTATATACGTTATATCCTTCTCTAACTTTCTCATCTATTTTCATTCCTACAGAATCTCCTTTTTTAGCCGACTTTACTTCTTTGTGGTCAATCTGCATTGAGCCAACCTTTTGTTCAAAATCTGTTTCTTGGCCTCCTGTTACTCTAATTGTATCTCCCTCTTCTAGAGAAGCCGACAAATCAATAACTGCCACTCCTATATTAGAAAAATAATGAGTTATTTTACCGATTGGTTTTTCTTCTTTTGCCATAATACTGATATATTAGTTTTGTTACGACCTTTTCTAATTTAATCCTAACAAAAACCACCTTGGTTAACAAGGCGGCCTTTGTGGTGAGGGGGTTTATAATTTGCAACGATCTTGGTTGATTTCTCGAGCCTAAATTCGGACAATGAATTTAAGTATATACTTTTACCTCCTTCGTTAAAAACTATTCTGTCCTTGAGAATATATCTCGCACCCCCTCATAAATGCATTTTATTACAAAAAACCAACCTGTCAACTCCTGTGCAAATATCTTTTATTTAAAATAAAAAAGTCGAGGCGTGCCTTGCGGTAGCCCCGACAACGGAAAAAGAGCGGGCTTGCTTCCGATTCGTCTCAACCAAAACGGATGCGCGTGTACGGGTACTGCAGCTCAAGTTTGAGCCGCTGAAACATTGTTTTCCACACAGTCAGGCCGCACAAGCGTTCGAACGCCTCGTACTCCATGTAGAGGGTTGCAGGCAACACAGCATGCTTATGCTCTCTTGCCAATGAACCGACAAACTCGCAGACAATGGCACCGACCAAAAAAGGAGAACTGCGCACAAAGTTCTCGGCGCAGAACCAGTCGGTAGACGCCCGGTCCTGGTGCGCACAATCGACGCACTCGTACAACTGCTGGGCCAATTTTCTAGTACAGAGATCTCTAGTCCGAGACACGATGGTTTCCATAACCCGCTTCCTTCACGGAGAGTAAAGAACGGCTTGCGTTTATTGGGTACGCAAAAAACCCTTATTTGAGTTTACCACCTCCATATCTTTTGTCAACCAAAAAACCGTCTTTAAAACGGCTTCCATAAAATGTGCCCCTAGCTGGATTTGAACCAGCATCTTAGACTCCGGAGGTCTATGTTCTATCCATTAAACTATAGGGACTGCTCCTTTGCCCTTGAAACGCGGGTGAAACCAGAGCAGGGGATTATTTCAATTCCTTGTTTTTCTAATTCATCCATAAATAAGTTAACTCCCAAAGAATCAGAAGAAATATGGCCCGCAATAACAATATTAACATTAGCCGCCTCTGCTTCTTTTTTGTGCTCTTCTGAAATATGCATTCCAACAATCGCACCCACGCCAGCTTGTGCCATTTTCTCGTACAATTTTGGAGAACCCTCTGTGCCGCCCGTGATTTCAGACAAAGCAATTTTTCCGCATCGGTTTTCAGGATTGCCGACAAAAATTTTAGGGCCTACGCCAATTTTCATTGCTTCTTTATATTCTGGAATTTCTTTTAACACATCTATCAATTCTCCAACCCTTTCTGGCTTTTTTTCTTCAACAAAATCTTTTAAGAACTTAGCAGCTAAATTATCGCACGGAGTGTGTGAATTCATCAAATTAACTTTTAAAAGCTTAGCTGCATCAACTGTTCTTTGGTGGTTTGATGAATTGACCCCCCTGGCAACTTCAGAAATTCTTTCTTTCATTAATCCTTCGGCTACGTTTATTGGAACACCATAGTAATTACATACATCGCATTGCAACTCCATCACATCTGCCAATTGAGCCAAGCCTTTCCCAACCGGATGATGAGCAATAACCAAATCAATATCTGGCAATTGTTTGGCCATCAAAATTTCTTCTGGGCCGATATCTATGCCGACTAAAACCTTTTTTATATATTTATCGTCAGAAACATTATAAATCCCAGAATCTAAATATGGATTTTCCAAAGCATCTTTATCAAATTCATCCTGGTCCTGCGGAGACATTTTTTCAAATTTTTTTCTTTTGTTATCCAAAAATTTTTGCACTCCGGCTCTGCCCCTGAAATCTGCGTCAATCCCCATTTTTATGGCTAAATTATGTATATCACCTACTTTCATGTTTTTATTTAACTGGGTTTAATTTGTTGTAAAGCTCCTTTATGGCTTCTTCTTGTTTTTTTGTATCTAAAAACTGGCGTCTTATCTGCGCTTTCTGAGTACGAATAAATTTTTTCACGGATTTTGAATATTTCATAAATTAAAAAAGACACCATTTTATTATGTCTTTTATACTTTACCATAAATAAACCTAAAAGGCAAATTATAACCTTTAAAGCGCTTCTTTTGCTATCTTTCTATCATCCCATGGGATTTTTTTACCATCTGCAACACACATCCAAGGTTCTGATCCTTTTCCTGTAATTATAACAACATCTCCTGGCCCTGCCAGTTTTATGGCAGATTTTATAGCTTCTTTCCTATCTAAAATTAGGTGCTGGGTGCCGGGGTACCCTTTGGGTCGTGGGTGCTGAATTCCCGAGGCAATTTCTTCAATAATTTTCATTGGCGGTTCGTCATATGGGTCTTCATTTGTAATAATAATTTCTTTGCAGTATTTTTCGGCTATTTGGCCCAAAACCGGCCTTTTCCATTTGTCTCTGCCGCCTCCGCAAGAACCCAAAACGCAAACCAAATTGGGTGTTAGGTGTCGGGGTGCCCTTTGGGTCGTGGGTGTTAGATTTTTTAACGTTTTATAAACGCCCTCTAATTGTTCTGGCGTGTGGGCGTAATCAACAACCACCATAAACGGCTCTTTTGCCACCACCTCCATTCTGCCCGGAATTGCTCTTGCTTTGTTTAGGGCTTTAGCACAAATCTCTAAATTAATACCGTAATTTTTAGCAACAGAAACCGCAGCCAAAGCATTATAGATGTTAAACTCTCCAATTAATGGAATCTGAAAATTTATACCTTGTATTTGAAACGACACGCCATCCTCGCCTGACAAAATATTTTCCGCTATTACCTTAACAATCCCATGTGATTGTTCGATGGGCTTGAGCCCGAAGACATAATTTTTTTCTGCTGGAGTGTTTAAAAAATATTTTGCGTTTTCATCATCTGCATTTATAACATGAACATTTTTGGTTGCCTTAAACAATTTTAATTTTGCATTTCTGTAATTTTCAAACCCTCCGTGGCTTTCAATATGCTCTTTGCCTAAATTAGTGAAAACAGCTGTATCAAAATTTATAAACTTGTGCCTAAACTGCTTTATGCCTTCTGATGTCACTTCTAGAACAACGTATTGGCACTTGGCATTTTTTGCCTGTCTCAAAAATTTTTGGATAACAAGGCGGCCCGGCATTGTCATCTTATATTTGTTTTCCCATTCTTTTTCTCCTATTTTAAATCTTATTGAAGAAATAGAGGCAACCTTGTTTCCTGCCTCCTCTAAAATTCTGGTTATAAAATCAACTGTCGTTGATTTTCCGCTGGTACCCGTTACACCAATAATTTTAAAATTTCTACTTTTTCCCGGGAAACCATACAAAAAAGCGCCCAGCAAGGCCAGTTTATAGTGATAAATACTTAGCAGGGGTTTTGGTATAAATTTTTTGACTAATTCCTTTACTGCCATTATTTATAATCTAACACAAAATTTGTACAAAAAAAAGCCGCGAATGCGGCCTATCGCCCAGCGGGTCTTCTAACCCATTTTTCACTATCTTTATCCCAGATGAATTCAAACACCTCTCCCGCAAAAGAAACGACTATGCCTCCTCTTACATAGTTTCGGGAAATAATGCATTTTTGACCTCGAATTTCAGTTTTGCATCTTCCGGTTAAAAACCGTCTAGGATTTTCGTCCAAAAAGTTTAAAACATCAACGACTTCCATGGCTTTCTCCTGCAAATTGTGAAAGATCAAAATAAAAACCTCTTTTTGAGAAGAGGCACATTCAATTTTCAATTACCAATTTTCAATTTTCAATAAAAATGTGCTCCTTCTCTAAGAGAGGTTAATAATGATGATATTAATTATATTTCTGGAAATCTGATTCATTCTATCTTAAATATAATCCAATAAAAAATAATGTCAACTGTTTAATAGTTTGTCTTTATAAATTTTTAAGGCGTTTGGAATTTGCGAATGCAAAGGTTGAGGAAGACTATCTAATTTAAACCACCCTATTTCTTCAAATTTATGCGGTTCGCCATTTTTTACTTTTTCAGGATCAACTTGCACCTTAAAATCTAAAGCAACCCAATGTGTCTTTTTCCCATCATGTTCCCGATGAACATCGCGATAACCTAAAAAATCATATTTTACAACATCTGCACCATATTCTTCTTTAAGTTCTTTTTTTAGAGTGTCCTCAATACTATCGCCAAACTCTAAACCCCCACCGCCACAATCCCAATTACCCCTTTCGTCGCGGCAATTATTGCTTCTTCTGTTAAATAAAAAGTTGCCAGCTCCATCGTGGCAAAAATAAATAATTGAAATTCCTGTAAAATCTTCTCCTTTCTTCATTTTTTCCAATCTTCTATTATCACTTTTTTGCCCTTTAAGCTCACAACTACTTTCTGCCTTTCTTTCCATTTCAATTCTTTAACCATTTCAACGGGTATTGTGACAGACATGCTGGTTTTTCCCACGCGGGTTAATTTTCTGATATTTTTATCTTCTAATTTTCTCGTTGTCATAAACTTTATTACGTATTGTAATACGTATTACAATACGTAGTTTTATTTCCCTAGATTTTATTTTGATTATCCCTTATTTGGCGGAGGAAATATTCCAAGTTTTGCGTATGAATATATCTGCCTGGTTTCAGTGTCTCTATTTTTTCTATTTCTGAATTCTACGTTGCCCGTATGATATTCGCTTGTCCAATATTCAATCCCAGACTCTCCGATACTGCTGCCAAAACCAGTCGTAGACTCTGGCTTTTTGGCACCAGCCAAGGCTTTCATAATAATTTCTTCGCCGCGTTTGCTCGGCTCCCAAGAAACCACCTCATCTCCTGTCTGCGGCTCTATTAAATAATCGTAATCGTTGCCGGCCAAATCATTTGTACGAGTTTTTTCTTCGGGTTTTTTAAAGCGCGTAAAAGTATAAAACTTTTCATACGAACCATTTGCTCTGATTATTGTGCCGCCCGATTTGCGTACGGATTCTCTATAATCCCGCGACATATATCTACCCAAAAGGGGAGTTTTTAACATGGCGTTATCTATTTTCTTAAGCCATTTATCAATTCCTTTTGGTTCTTCTCTTGGTTTTTCGTCAACTTCAATATCCCAAAGTAACATTTCACTTGGCTGTTTGCCTTCCTCGATATCTTTTTGGATTCTCTTTATTGTTTTAGTTAAATTTTCAGCATCTTCGTTTAATCCTTCTTTTTTAAGTTGCTCTCCCGCAGATAGCAATCTTTTTTCTATTTCGCGATAAGGATTATCTACTGGCTCTTTCTTTTCTGCTTCTGTTTTTGCTCCTATCATAGATTTTAAACGATCGCTTTCGTAACGTTCGCGTAACATTCTTTCAACTTCAGGATTTTTTTCTGCAAGCGCCGTTCTAAGTTTTTCCATTAAAGCAGAGTAATCTTTTTCATCCATAATTTCGTTTCCTCTGCCATTTGCTTGCAAAAATTCAACGTAAGATTTATAATTATTCGGATCTTCAATCATCCTATCAAGATTGGCCGGCATATTGTCTACCCATTTTTGAGAATCTCTTTCTATTGCCGCTATTTTTTGCGGAGCAAACTTTTCGTCATGCAGTCTAATGTCGTCAACTCCAAGCCTGCCATTTCCGCTTTCTAATATGTTGAACAAAATTTCTGACTGGGTTTTTCCAACAAATTTTTCTAATTCCTTTAAATCATTTTCTCCGGCATTTTTTGGATTTGGCACATTAAAACGCTCCTTTTTCTCCCATTTTTTAGAGTCTTTATCAACTTCTGATTCTAACTTTTCTGTCTCCGGCGGCATAGTGTTATCACGACTTGAAAATTGTTCAAAATGATTAGCCATAAATTTAATTAAATAAATTTATTTACCTAAGTTTTTTAACGCAAGTTTTATGCGTTCTTCGGGGTTTTTAATATTGCTTGGAACGTGGCTTAATGCTTCTTTTGCCTGCTGTTTTGAAAAGCCGAGTTGCATTAGGGCCGATTCTGATTCGTCGGCTGAATCTTTTTTGTTTCCCAACATTTTAATTTTTCCTGTTAATTCCAAGATTATTGTCATTGCTTTTTTTGAGCCAATGCCCGGTATGCCTTCAAAAATCTTTTCGTCTTGCCTTAAAATCCTTTCTTTTATTTTGTCCAAAGAACCAAGGGCTGAAATATCTAAAGCTGATTTTGGCCCGACTCCCCTAATATCCATTAATGTTTCAAAAAACTCCAGTTCGTCATAAGTAAAAAATCCGTATAAATCTAATGCCTCTTCTTTTACATTTTGGAAACAAAACAACTTGATTGGCTCGCCAATTTCTGGTAATCTCAAAAGGGTTTGGCGGTTTAAATAAACTTTATAGCCAACATTGTTGACTTCTACTATAATAAACTTATCCCGTTTTAAAATAATTTTTCCGTTTAGGTAGCTTATCATTATCGTATTACATATATTGTATATGCAATTTGAGCTAAAATCAAAATTTAAGCCCACTGGTGACCAGCCAAGGGCGATAAAACAGCTGGTCAAAAATTTAAAATCTGGAAAACAGCACCAGGTGCTTTTGGGTGTTACTGGAAGCGGAAAAACTTTTACTTTGGCTAATGTAATTCAAAAAATCCAAAAACCAACCTTGATAATTTCCCCAAACAAAACTTTGGCTGCCCAGCTTTACCAGGAATTTAAAGAATTTTTTCCAAACAATGGCGTGCATTATTTTGTTTCTTATTACGATTATTACCAGCCCGAAGCATATATTCCCCAATCGGACACATATATAGAAAAGGATGCAAAAATCAATGAAGAAATAGACAGATTAAGGCATTCAGCTGTGCAAGATGTTATATCAAGAAGAGACGTGATAGTTGTTGCTTCGGTTTCCTGTATTTATAACATTGGCGACCCGAAAAACTATCAGGAAGTTTCTTTGGAAATAAAATCGGGGCAAAAAATGGCAAGGAAAGATTTTATTTTGCATTTAACAAATATGCAATACCAAAGAAACGATATTTCTGCCTCGCCGAGTCAAGGCGGGGAGTTTAAGCCGGGTGCTTTTCGCGTCCGCGGAGACATTATAGATATTTATTTGGTCACAGGGGAACAAATTTTAAGAGTAGAATTTTCTGGAGATTCTATTTCAAAAATATCACTTGCAAAACCAAGCGTAACCACAAACTACAAACTACTCACTACCAACTACAAACTTTTTCCCGCTACTTTTTGGGTGGCTCCGCAAAGTAAAATGAAAATCGCGATTGAAAATATAAAACTAGAGCTTCAAGAAAGATTGAAAATTTTAAACAAAGAAAAAAAACTATTGGAAGCTGAAAGATTAGAGCAAAAAACAAGCTATGATATAGAAATGCTCCAGGAAACAGGAATCTGCCACGGAATTGAAAATTATTCAAGGCATTTAGAGTTTAGAAAGCCCGGCCAGCCGCCGTTTTCATTGGTTGACTATTTTAGCTATTTTAACCCTTCGACTGGCGGTCAAGGCGGGTCCCTAATATTTATTGATGAGTCGCATATTTCAATTCCACAAATTAGGGCAATGTCGGTTCAAGATAAAATAAGAAAAGGAACTTTAATTGATTTTGGATTTCGCCTGCCGTCAGCAATTGATAACAGGCCTTTAACATTTAAAGAATTTGAACAGCGCGAGAAGCAGACAATTTATGTATCAGCAACCCCGGCTGATTATGAAAAAGAAAAATCAGGCAAGCAAATTGTTGAACAATTAATAAGGCCGACTGGTTTGCTAGAACCTTCAATAGAAATCCGCAAAACTGAAAACCAGATAAAAAATTTAATGGAAGAAATTAAAAAAGAGACTGATAAAAAACAGCGCGTACTTGTTTTAACTTTAACAAAACGGCTAGCTGAAGAAATTTCAGATTATTTGATAGAAAGAGGAATTAAAACCCAGTATCTGCATTCTGAAGTTAAAACCATGGAACGGCCTGAAATTTTAAAAAATTTGAGGCAGGGAAAGTATGATGTTCTTGTTGGCATTAACCTTTTAAGAGAGGGGATTGATTTGCCAGAGGTTGCATTGGTTGCAATTTTAGATGCAGACAAAGAAGGGTTTTTAAGAAATAAAACAACTTTGATACAAACAATGGGCAGGGCGGCTCGCCACCCCAACGGCCGCATAATTTTGTATGCTGATAAAAATACACAGTCAATGCAATCAGCAATTGCCGAAATAAACAGAAGAAGAAAAATCCAGGAAGATTACAACAAAAAACATAAAATCACCCCAAAACCGATTATAAAAGATATTCGTGATTGGGGATTCTCAAAAAAAGAAGATATCGCCTCGGAATTCTGGGTTTTAGATGACGAACGCTTCGACAAGCTCAGCGCAAGAAAACTTTTGGAAAAAGAAATGAAAATCGCCGCCAAAAATCTGGACTTTGAAAGAGCTGCCGAGATAAGAGATTTAATTAAAAAACTAGAAACAAAAAAACAGCCCTAAAATGGGCTGCTTTTTTAAAAACTACCCTCTATTCTGACTGGTTTTTTTAGGCGGTTTTTTCAACGCCGGCTTTCTCTCTTTCGCTTTTTTTACCTCTCTCTGCAGTGTAGCAAGAACTTCAAAAGCAGCACCTATAACCCCGTGTTCTTTATATTTTTTGAGGGATCTATTATAAGCTCTCTCTATATCCCTTACATTTACTTTTTGACCGTACTCGGCAAGATAGTCTTTTATTGTTTTTGTGTCTCTTTTAACGTCTCCTGTAAGGGCTTCTCGCGCCCCCTCTTTGGCCTCCTTGCCTAAAGTTTTTTTCTCAACAGTTGGTACTTTCGCTTCGGATTTTTTATCTTCTGAAGCTTCGTTTTCTCCCGCTGTTTCCTTCGAGCTATATTCTGCCACTGTCTTTTCTATTATTTTTCTTGCACAAACCTGTTTCTCTTTCAATACTCTTTTTCTACCCTCTATAATTTTTAAATCCGCCCTTTTTTGCGCCTCAACGGATATCCTATTTTTTTCCTCCTGCGCCATTTCTTGCAACAACTCTTTATCATATGAAAGTGATTTACCATTTATTTTAGGTATTTTTATCTTATCGGAGAACCACCCAGTTTTTGCTTTTTCGACTAAATAACTATCGTTGACCAGTTTTTCAAAAGCAAAGTCACCGTCGACACCGTCTAATCCCAATCTTTTTTTTATATCACCCAAATATTTCTCACGGTCTTCTGGTTTTATATCAGAATTTCTTTCCCAAAAAGTTTTTATTGCTCTGGAGTGTTCTTCGCTTTTGATTTTATCCTGTTCTCTTGTGGCAATCCGTTGTCTTGCCTCTTCTATAGCGTCTTTGCCTCTTATGATTCTCATGCCTCTTTCTTGAAGGTTGCCATATGCCATTTCATTTCTCTCTTTCGACAAATGCCGATGTTCGCCATTTTCATTCTCGGTCAAATTTCTAAAAGATTCTACTAGCTCTCTCGGACTTCGCTCCATAATTTTTGGATCTGATAAAACTTCCAGGGCCTTTTCTTTTTTCTGTTGACGTTCTTGTTCAGCCAATCTATCTCTTGTCTCTTGCACTTCTTTTTTCATCTTTTCTGAATCTACTTTTTCGGGAGGAGGGGGGGTCAAATTTTCTTTTAAACCTTCGCCTCTTTTTTTTGCCCGCTCCTCAAATAATTTGTCAGCACGCTCTTTATCATAAACAACATCGGGCAAATCACCTCTATCTTTGGCTTCTTTTGCCTCTCTTTCCCTTTGCTCTACATATCTCTTATTTTTTATTATTTTTTCTGCTTCTTCTCTTTTTTCCTGGAACTCAGTTTGTTCATCTTTCGTGCGTGGACGACCTATTTGTTCCTCTATAATAATTTTAGCCACGGGTTTTCCTTCTGATTTTTCTCCCCTCTCCTTTTGTAGCTGCTCCTTTACGTCATTTGGCAAAATTAACTCTGGATGAGTTTCCGCTGGTGGTTCGCTTTCATTTGAACGAGGTGTCTCTGCCATAATTTAAAAAATATTAATTTTATTTAAGATTTGTTAATTTTACCATTAGTAAAAATCGCCGTCAAACGGCTATAAAAAAAGAGGGGCGATTGCTCGTCCCATGGCTCAAAAAAGAGCCTTGTTCAATGCCTTTCGCTTTCGCGAAAATGCAATCCGTAGATTTGGAAAATAACTGCTTCGGCAAGTGCCCGCGGGTTTTTGAAAAGCGTTGCAAAGAGCGTTTTCCAATAATACCAGCTGACGTTAAAGCCTCCGCAGACACCAATCCG
>Ga0172380_10004299_pt1 | contig 18442 bp, 17 predicted proteins | sample Leawe162metaG_FD_119747 | JGI IMG/M metagenome (GOLD analysis project Ga0172380, IMG submission 119747) | Leachate microbial communities from a municipal landfill in Southern Ontario, Canada - Leachate well 162 metaG | ecosystem: Engineered > Solid waste > Landfill > Unclassified | place... | reverse complement strand
CGGCAAGACCGTCATCCGGATCGACCCCAAATACTTCAGGCCGGCCGAGGTTGACCTGCTCCTGGGTGACCCATCCAAGGCCAAACGCCAACTGGGTTGGGAACTCAAGACCAGCTTCGAGCAACTGGTCAACATGATGGTGGACGCCGACCTGGTGCAAGCAGAGCGGGAGAAAAGGGCCGAGGGGTAATATGGATACGGAGCACTTAATCGCCGAACTTGCTTCCGCTTTCTCCAAATACCATGAAGAGATCGTTGCCGCTTACCTTTTTGGTTCAACGGCCAAGAGCGTAACATCCCCATCAAGTGATATCGATATTGCCGTGTTGATGCGCAACAGCGACAAAAAAAATGGATCAGCCCTGAAATTTCGTCTGTATGCGGACCTGTGCCGCAAACTGAAAAGAAACGATATTGACCTGGTGCTGCTGAATCTGTCAGGCAACCTGATATTGAACGATGAAATCGTCAGGCATGGGAAGGTTCTTTACACGACCGATGATGAAGCAAGAGAAGAATTTGAGCTTAATGTGCTGCATAGATGCGCAGACTTCAAATTTCAGCGAAGATACGCTATGGGGGTTTAGTGGAGCGCATACGACAAAAGATAGGACGAATCAACGAGCATCTTTCGATAATTCGTTCAATCAAAGATGATTGCAAAGTCAGATTTGTCGTTGATCCCGTGTACCGTGGAGCTTTGCTTCATTACCTCTATCTGTTGTCCGACAGCTGTATTGTGCTGGCCGAATTGGTAATAAAATATAAAGGGCTGCGGATACCTCAGTCATATGCGGAGTCGTTTGACATTCTAGGTGAAAATAATGTATTGGACGCGGATTTTGCCTATCGTTTTGCAAGTGTCGCCGGTTTCAGAAATTTTTTGGCCCATGATTATGAAAAAATCGATCAGGAAGTAATCTGTGGCCAGATCATGGACAGTTTGGATGATGTGGATATATTTATACAACAGATCCGTGGGTCATTGGGATTGGATTTTTGATTTTGAATCGAAAGATGCACTAAAAGATTAACGGCTCGTATTTTGTGGTAAAACAATAAAACAAGCATGGCCCTACGGGTTGTCTGGGCGCTCCCTCCAAGGCCAAACGCCAACTGGGTTAGGAACTCAAGGTCAGCTTCGAGCAGCTTGTCAACATGATGGTGGACGCCGACCTCAAGCAGGCGGAACGGGAGAAAAGGGCGAATGGATAAGGGGGCACGGATATTCGTTGCAGGATCCAACGGTTTGGTTGGTTCGGCCATTGTGCGGTGCCTGGGTACACGTGGCTATGCCAATCTCCTTCTGCCCGAGATTGACGAACTGGATCTGACCAATCAACAGGCAGTGGCTGATTTTTTCCAGCAAAATAAGCCGGATTACGTCCTTCTGGCAGCGGCCAAGGTAGGGGGCATCCACGCCAACAACACCTACCCGGCGGAATTCATCCACATCAATCTGGCCATCCAGAACAACGTCATTCATAATTCCTGGTTGCATGGCGTCAAACGTCTGCTGTTTCTGGGGTCGTCCTGCATCTACCCTAAATTCGCGCCGCAGCCGATGAAGGAAGAACATCTACTCACCGGTCTGCTGGAACCGACCAACGAACCATACGCACTGGCCAAAATCGCCGGCATCAAACAGTGCGAGTCTTACAATCGCCAGTACGGCACCAAATTCATCGCTGTAATGCCCACCAATCTCTATGGTCCGGGCGACAACTTCCACCCGGAAAATAGCCATGTGCTGCCCGCTCTTATCCGTCGTTTTCACGAAGCAAAAATGCTGAATACCCCCGAAGTTGTTGTTTGGGGAAGCGGCACGCCGCGCCGGGAGTTGTTGTATGTCGATGATATGGCAGCCGGTTGTCTGCACTTGATGGAGCTGGCTGATGAGCAGATAGCTCCGGAACTCCTGAGTTATCCCAAACCATGTTTCGTTAACCTTGGGACCGGAGAGGATGTCACAATCCGGGAGTTGGCAGAGACCGTTCGCGCAGTCGTCGGCTTTGCCGGCAATTTGGTCTTCGACGCCTCAAAACCTGACGGCACGCCACGTAAGCTCCAGGATGTATTCAGGATGCATGGACTTGGGTGGCGACACGAAGTTGAGCTTGAAGAGGGGATACGACGGACGTATCAATGGTTTGTTGAGAAGTACTCCAATGGATTGCATACCGCTTGATGACGAAGTCGTTCCGAGAGTTAATGCCAGCGGTTACAATCATTCTCTTGAAAGTGGAGATATGCCATCCCGCGATACTCATAACTCATGGGGCAGTCTTTGAATAGCCGTTGGGTTGCATATCTGCCCCCATTTCTTCGATCAAGGGTCGTCGGGAGACCAAATCTACAAAAAATACTCAATAATGCCGGATGGTTGTTCTTTGATAAAATTTGGAGACTCGGCGTCGGGCTGATAGTCGGCGTCTGGGTGGCGCGCTATTTGGGCCCGGACCAATTCGGGCTATGGAACTATACGCAGGCGTTCACCGCACTTTTCGGGGCATTCGCCACATTAGGGCTGGATAGCATTGTCGTCCGTGAACTGGTCAAATATCCGGAGCGGCAAAACAGCATAATGGGCAGTGCGTTTCGACTTAAATTGGTGGGCGGCATACTGGCCATGCTCTGCACATTGCTGGCGATTTCCGTTGTACGCACCAATGACCAGCTTGTCCGCATATTGGTAGCGTTAAGCGCAGCAGGCTTCATCTTTCAATCCTTGAACGTCATTGATTACTATTTCCAGGCCAAGGTCAAGTCGCGTTACACCGTATATGCCACTAACGGCGCTTTTTCCCTCATTACCCTCGCGAAAATTGTCCTTGTGCTCAAGGGAGCACCGCTCGTTGCCTTTGCTTGGGTCGGGCTGGCGGAAATAGTGTTAACCACATTTTTCCTCTGCTTGGCGTTCCGGCTGACCAATCAAGACATGAAAACCTGGCGCTACGATACAAGTATTGCAAAAGGACTGCTCAAGGATAGCTGGCCGCTGATATTTTCCGGGTTGGCCGTAGCAATATTCATGAAGATAGACCAGATAATGCTGGAAGAGCTTCTTGATTCCCATGCCGTCGGCATTTATTCCGCGGCAACCAGAATAAGTGAGGTATGGTATTTTTTGGGGACGATTTTTGTCAGTTCCGCTTCTCCTGCAATATACAGCTCTAAAACTATCAGCGAGGAAAAGTACCTGGCCAATCTCCAGCGTATTTTCGATCTGATGCTAATTCTTTCCATTGCAATCATTTTGCCACTCTCGCTGTGTGCTGCACCTCTGGTCAACCTGCTGTACGGGGCAGCTTATGCGGAGGCATCCAAAGTCCTGATGGTGCATATTTGGGCAACACTTTTCGTTTTTACCGGGATTGCGCAGGGAGTCTTCTGGATTGCCGAAAATCTCCAGAAATTCGCTCTGCTTCTCACGTTCTCCGCAGCGGCTATCAATATCATCATGAACTTCGTGTTGATTCCTCGCTTGGGCGTAATAGGTGCCGCTATAGCAACATTGATCTCGTACGGCGTACCGACCATCCTGATGCCGTACCTTTTGAAACAAACCAGACCTGTTTTCTTCGCATTTTTTAGAGCACTCAACATCTTCAGATACACCAGGATATGGCACGCATGAAGGATGCAACAATTCTGATAGGTGTTACTTTCAGGGATTTCAACGGCTCTGCCAATGAAGCAATACAGCGGCTTTTCCTGCAAAGCATTAACGATCAGACATATCGCAACTGGAAACTGGTTGTTACCATCTTCAATGAGAAACATGTCCAGGAAGAAATCGAAAAATGTGCGATGAATGCGGTATTCTATACTGCAGGGCCAGTAACCGAGCACAGGTTTTCATTAACCGAAGTCTTGCTGAATACTATCAGCGAAAGCCGAAGAGAACATAACTCCATTGTTCTATGGACTACGTGTGACATTCTTTACCAGCCAGATTTTTTTCAAAAACTGATCGAAAACTATTCCGAGAACCTCTTTGCCATTTCCCATCCCCACATTACGTACAATTCGATTGACGATCTCGGGACCAATAACTGCGTAGCAGCATCCATCAATACCGGCATGGATTTGATTGCAATGGCAGGGGCTATCTTTGCCTCCGATGAAGTGGTGGAACTTGTCAAAAAATACAAACATTATGATTGGGGAATTTTCGAGCACTTTCTCGTAGGGTTGAGCCAAGTTGTGTCCGGTCATAACATAAACCTCTATGGAGTAAGCAACATATCCAAGATAGAGAACGATCGGCAGGTCAATAACGAAACTAGTCTCTGGTTACAAAACTGCTGGGAGCGGAACAAAGTTGTTCTGGACCAATTCATCAGCGACTATGACCTTTCGAAAAATCTTTTGAACCTGACATATTGCCATATGCAGTTTCGTATATTAACAAACAGATATGCTCACATGCTGACGTTCTTCAAAGATTACTGCGATTATTACTACGGATTGGCGAAGTCTGCGGTACGGCCTTATGTACCCGTGACCCTTAAAAACGCCATCAAGAAGGTACTTCCGTGAAAATAGGGATCATTGGAGCCGGGATTTCAGGACTGTCTGCCGGCAGACTCCTCGCAGGCACGTTCGAGGTGGAGATCCTGGAAAAGGAGCCCCACATCGGCGGTATTGCCTGGGTCAAGATGGTGGGGAACATCCCGTATCATACCGTAGGCGGCCACTGTCTCAACTCCAACAATGCCCGGATCATGAATTTCATATTTGAAACGGTACTGGCACCCGAACAATGGCACAGGGTGCAGCGTATCGCGAAGATAGCGTTGGATAACCATCTGATAGATTATCCCATTGAGTTTTCCGTACCACAGATTGCCACATACGATGAAGACCTGGCATATCGGATGACATATGATTTTCTCACTTCTGATGAACAACGTCCGACAGCCACGCTTGAAGACTGGTTCCGCGTAAAGTTCGGCAACACCTTGGCTGAAAAATATTTCATCCCCTATAACAGCAAAATATGGAACATGCCGCCGGCGGCGATGAGTCCTGCCTGGGTTGAGGGCAAACTGCCCATCCCTGACAGGAAACATTTTTTCAAGAGTCTTATCAGCAAGCAGAAAGACTCCATGCCCCATGCACATTTTTACTACCCGAATGCCAACACGCAGAACCAATTCATTGCCGCCCTCGCTAATGGCCTCGACATCAAGACCAATTACACCGTCGACAGCATCGAGCATGATGGCCAAGAGTGGGTGATCAACGGTGAAAAGCGTTATGACGCCATTATCAACACCATGCCACTTAACATGTTACCGTCTATACTGGCAAACGCCCCGGAACAGGTGCTGCATGCCGCCTCTCTCCTGAAGTACAATAAAGTGACGAATATGCTCTGGGAGACCGACGATGTGGAAGCAACCTGGACATATTTCCCCGAGGCTTCGACCCCTTTCCACCGTCATATTCACATAGGCAACTTCACTAACCCGTGCACCAACCATACGATCACCGAAGTAATCGGCGCAAAGACCATACAGCAGATGACAGATGCCGGTTCCTCGATCGGCTATCTAAAACAGCCGGTCGACTATAATGTCTCAGATCACGCCTATGTTGTTTTCGACCATAATTATTCGGAATGTGTTGAGAAGATCAAAAAATATCTCGAATCCATCGGCTTGCATACACTCGGCAGGTTCGGCGAATGGCAGTACTACAATATGGATATCTGTATGGAGAGTGCCATAATTGTTGTTGAAAACATCATACGAAAAACTTCAGGGAAGCTTATTCGACCAAATACATGTTCATTACAGGAATAGGCATAGATACTAATGGATTATTTTCAGCTAAAAACACCTGTTGCATTTTTAGTCTTTAATCGTCCTGACACTTCAATTAAGGTTTTTGAAGAAATTAGACTGGTTCGTCCACCAAAGTTATTTGTGGTAGCAGACGGACCCCGCACGAACAAACCAGGGGAACTCGAGAAGTGCCTTGCTGTTCGTGCCATTATTGATACAGTGGATTGGCCTTGCGAAGTTTTAAAAAATTATTCTGATGTGAACCTTGGTTGTAAGACGAGAGTATCTAGCGGTATTGATTGGGTGTTTAGTCAAGTTGAACAAGCTATCATTTTAGAAGATGACTGTTTGCCACATCTGACATTTTTTCAGTTTTGTGAGGAGTTGTTGGAGAAATACAATAACGATCAAAGAGTAATGCATATCGGTGGAAGTAATTTCCAGGATGGAAAAGTTCACGGTGACGGCAGTTATTATTTCTCTCGATTTAGCCACATCTGGGGATGGGCTACATGGCGCAGGGCGTGGTCACACTATGATGTCAAAATGAAAGATTTTCCTATTTTTCGTGATCAGAACCAAATTCAAAATATATTTCCAGAGAAAAGCATGCATGCCGAATGGATTAATAAACTGCAAACAGTTTATGATGGTGAATTAGACACGTGGGACTTGCAATGGTTATATACTGTCTGGTCGAAAAATGGCCTGGCAATAATTCCAAATGCAAATGTGGTATCTAATATCGGCTTCGGTGAGAATGCGACACATACAACTATGGAAAGTGAATTAGCCAATAAAGAGCTATTCAGCATCGATAAAATTATACACCCTAGTTTTGAATTACCATGCACTATAGCCGATAACTATACAGTCAAAAGTCACTTTTCAGCAAGGCTCAGTAAACGTATTCTGGGAAAAGTGAATCGTATTATCAAAAGGGTGATTGCATGAATTGTAAAATCTGCCATCACGTCTCAACTAAAATATTCAACGCAAAACTTTTGTGCAAATATGATGTCGCATATTATAGATGCACGCATTGTGGCTTTTTACAACCGAGCAGCCTTACTGGTTGGAAGAAGCTTATACTAACTCAATATCATTGGCAGACACTGGCATTCTGAAGCGTAATCTTTACTCGTCTAAGATTGCATCAATATTGATTTATTTTCTCTTTGACAAGAACGCGACATTTGTTGACTTTGCTGGTGGTTACGGGATATTAACCCGTCTTATGCGCGACATAGGTTTTGATTTTTATTGGCATGACCCATATTCTACAAATTGTATAGCAAGAGGATTTGAATTTAATTTAGGTGAAAAAGCTGAAATGGTAACAGCGTTTGAAGTGTTTGAGCATTTTACCGACCCTTTGGTTGAATTAGATAAAATGCTTTCAATATCATCTAATATCTTGTTTTCTACAGTATTATTGCCTGCTCTTATTCCAAAACCAGATCAATGGTCTTACTATGTTTTAGAGTACGGACAGCATGTATCATTTTATACGCTTCAAACATTAAATATCATGGCAAAAAAACATAACTTAAACCTGTTGTCAAATGGTGTGAATGTCCATTTATTCACACGAAAGAGCATAAATCCTGTTCTATTTAAAACTTTACTCAAATCACACCGGTTAGGTGCAGCAAGTTTTGTAAGCAGTAGAATGACAAGCTTGTCTGTATTTGATATGGAAACTTTGACGAAAAAAATGGAACATAAATGAGAGTTTTATATGACCACCAAATATTTGTAGATCAAAAATACGGGGGTATTTCAAGATATTTCTATGAGTTATTACATTATTATCATAATGATGATGATGATATTGAGACTCATATGTCTTTGGCATTATCAAACAATAAGTATATAGAGCGAAAAGAATTTACGTCTCATCACAACTTTCTGCCTAATCTCAATTTTCGTGGAAAAGGACGTATTATCAAATCAGTAGACAAACTATTTACCATTAAAAACTTGTGCGTAAAAGATTATGATATATTTCATCCAACTTATTACGATCCGTATTTTTTGAAATATATCAATAGCAAGCCATTTGTATTAACTGTATATGATATGATTCATGAGAAGTTTGAAGATATGTTTGTATCTAGCAATAATGCAATCACTCAGCAAAATACAACTCAATACAAGAAATTGCTTGCATCGAAAGCATCGCACATTATTGCTATATCAAATAATACCAAAAACGACTTGATTCAATTATTGAATATTGATGAATCAAAGATCAGTGTAGTTCACCTCGGGAATTCTCTAATTATGCCTGATACCCATACACAACTACCTGCATGTGTACCGGATCAATTTATTCTCTTTGTTGGCAGTAGAGCGCTTTACAAAAATTTCGAGAACTTCATTCGAGCTGTAGCAATTGAGCTCCGGCTGAGGAAATCACTCTCCGTTGTTTGCGTCGGAAGTGAGCAGTTTAATTTACAAGAACTCGCGTTATTCACTAAACTAGGCATATCCGGACAGGTTCTGCATTTTGACATAGACGACTTAACTTTAGGGTTGTTTTATAAGAACGCGCTTTTCTTCGTTTACCCGTCACTTTATGAAGGTTTCGGCATACCGATACTAGAAGCTTTTGCCTGTAATTGCCCGTTGATATGCAGTGATACCAGTTCATTTCCTGAAGTTGCAGGTGACGCAGCTCTTTATTTTGATCCATACAGTGTTAACTCAATACACAGTGCAATTCATAATGGAATTGAAAATAAAGATCTACTGTCTGATTTAATAAAAAGAGGCTCTGAGCGTGTAAAGTACTTTACGTTAGCTAATACAGCTTTGAAAACCAAGATGATTTATCAACGTTGTATATAATACTATTTAATATACACGTTTAGTTTATTATGTTGTTTTGCAGTTTAATTATTATACAAATCGATCGATAGTTTACAAATGGATAATCAATTACCAAACTCTATTGTTACCCACTACAAATGCATTTCTACCATTGTAAAGCCCAAGAATGTTCTTGTTTATAATGGTCGTTTGCTTACTATATTGCGAATACTAGTTTGTCTTTTTCTTACTATTATTTGGTTTTTTTCTCCAATTCTGTCGTGTTTATTCATTGTTTCATACCTTTATTTTGTAAGAGTTTCAAAGTACGATATGTTATTTTGTTTTCTTCTCCTGGCCACTATCCCGGCATTGGTCAATTATACTAAGACCCCCATTTCAGATTTACTAATTTACTATGAAACATACAACGAGTTATGGACTACTGATTTATCGAATATGACTAACATTGTTAAAGCAGATTTTTTATTTTATTTAGTGTCTGCAATACTGGCAAAGATATCAGAGGGGCAGCAACAGCTATTTGTTTTCTTTTGGTCAACTTTGACTTATTTTACATATTTTTTAGCATTGCGCCTTTATGCTCTTAGTTTAGATAAATTCAACAAGAAAGTGCTCGTAGGCATAGTTTTTTATTCTTTATGTTTTGGAATAAGTTTCAATCTAAGCGGTCACTTAGTTCGTCAATTTTTTGCAGCATCATTGTTAAGTTACGCAATTGTTCTTTATAGCATATCTAACAGACGATACCTCATAGTTACAATTTGCGCTATTTTATCACATTTCTCAGCACTCATTTTTGTTGCAGGATTTGCTTTGGGCAAAGCCAAAAGAAGTAAACTCACCCTGACAATCTTAATTTTACTCGCAATTTCAATTGTCATTGGGACTTATAACCTTTTAGATTTAGCACTTCCACTGCTTGGAAGCTCTAAAGAGCTTTATATTTTGCAAGAAGTTTCTAGGAAAGCAATTGTTTATGCAAATGATATGGATGCTGAAGTTACTTTGCGCGAATGGTTGATAATGATCTTTTTTACATTACTTGCATGCAAATTGTATGCAAGTAGTTTATCTGATAATATACGTAAATTTATAACTATGTATTTTTTTCTCATTATTGTACTGGTATTAACAAGAAACAATAATTTGCTTTTATTGCGTTTTTCTTACTATTTTGATTTTTTTGCTAGTTTTATCTTACTTATTTCGTTTTCACAATATTGGCAGCAAACTTATATTAGGTTAATTTTTTATTTACTCGTCTTAGCCGCACCATTCAGGTTTATTCGAATTATTTCCGGTGATTCATGGACTTATATTGATAATTCAGCAGGCATTATCTTAAATACAGTGATAAGTTTTTTTAGTTATCATCCAAACTACTAATCAAGCAGATACTTTCGAAATCACAGGCATGAATATCGATAATTACAATATATTTTATATAACAAATGTACTTGAAGAAACTATTAAACTGCAACGGAATATTACAACAGATTCTCCTGCAGCAAATAGAAAAGTAATCTCTATTTGTAGTGCAATCCGACGTGCAGGTGCGAATGTCTCGATTATAAGCCTTGGGAGAGGGAGGTGTAAAAATAGTATAAGAAACTACCAAGTAACACAAGCTTTTGTCAATGATATCCCTATTGTATACATGAGATATTTTGATTTACCAATCATCACACATTTGGTTTCTATGATATCATTATTTATTTACATATTGAATATAGCAAACCGTAAATCTATTTTTATTTATTACAACTTCAGTCTTCATTACCTTCTTGCTCTGTTTTTTTGTAAACTAAAGGGCAGCCATTGTTTTCTTGATCTAGAAGATGGTTACCGTCACGACCAAAAAGAAATAAGAACTCTACCACATAAGTTTTTGCTAAGTATATATAACACTTGCTGCCGTTCTGGTGTAATCCTCGCTGCAGAGGCGTTACGAGAGCAAACAACTGGGCAGAATTCTCTTGTATGCTATGGAATTACTGATGAAATAAAAATATATCACGATTGGTCCTCATACCCACTTCAGGTCCATCTGGGAGGGAGCCTGCTAGAGGACACCGGGGCAATTCTCTTCCTTGATACACTGGAAATCCTATCAACACGTAATCCTGACATATTTGAAAAGCTTCGTTTTGTTGTTACTGGTTTTGGGGAATGTGCTAAAAAAATAGACTTGGCTGCCAAAGGCAAAATGCGTGGATTTTTGACATTTTATGGCAATGTGCCGTTAACTGAGTATCAACAAATCATAGACAATTCACATATTGGCCTGAATCTTAGACTGCCCGGCACATCGATGGGGGCGACAACGTTTCCCTCAAAGGTAATGGAAGCAACATCCCGCGGCGTGCTTCTCATTACAACCAAAGTTAGTGACATCCCCTTACTTTTTGATGAAAATACTGCCGTTCTTCTTGATAAGGCGACACCGGAATCACTTGCATCAGCCCTTGAGAGCATTGCCCAAAACCCATCTAAAGCAGCTGAGATAGCAAGTAATGGCCAGTTGCTGATGCGTTCTAAATTCTCTGCAGCTGCTGTGGGAGATACACTGCTTCGCTTCATTTATGAGAATACAACACTCTCAAATCCACATCCATAATTCGTGCAAATCAACCAGTCGATTTGTGCATGATGAAGGTAAGGTCAAAGCATTATGCCAGAACCAGTTAAACCAATAATTTTCTGGGAAGGGTTTCCTCCTTGCGGATTATTGATCAAGTTATTTGCTGATGAATTTGCACATGACATCAAGATACTGGGTACAAAGGCTTTAGTGCCTTTTGCTGATTTGGAAAAATATTTGGGGCACCCTATTCGCTGGTTAAAACACCCCGATGAGATTTGGGATATTCGAGAAGAATACCAGGATAGAAATTTAATTATTCACACTGGTTGGCGTCATGCCGGATGGCTTCGGTTTGATCGTTGGATGCGTCGCACTAAAGGGGCAAAGGTTGTAGTTACACTTGATAATATTTATCGTGGTGAGGCTCGGCAATATGTTGGGGCACTGTTATTTCGTCTGTGGTTCAGACAACACTTTGACGCTGCCTTAGTGCCTGGCCGTGCATCAGCTCGTTTTTTACGTTTTTTGGGCATGCAGGACGAAAAGATTTTTTACGGAAATTACGGTGCAAGCGAGCTACTCTACAAACCAGGGCCAGATGTTTCAATGCGTACCAAAGAGTTTTTATATGTTGGTCAGCTTATTTATCGCAAGGGCATTGATGTTATGCTGGATGCTTTTCGAATATATCGCAATACAGGCGGTACATGGGATCTGCGTATTTTGGGGGAAGGCCCCATGGCGAATCAGTGCTGTGGTAATGGCATAGTATATGAGGGCTTTGGACAACCAGAACTTTGCGCAACACGGATGCGCCAGGCTCGCTGTCTTTTGCTTATCAGTCGTGAAGAGCACTGGGGGACTGTTGTTTGTGAGGCAGCTGCATCAGGGGCCTTGCTGATTGCATCGAAGGAAGTTGGCTCAGCAGAAGATATGATCAGACACGGAATTAATGGACTGGTGCTAAGCCAAATAAATCCAAGACGATTAGCCAACTTAATGCATGAAATAGCTGGTTGGGATGATACGCGACTAGACATTGCCGGTTCCATATCTGTTGGAATCGCTCAGGGTTTTAACGCTAGTACATACCTGTTTGGAGTTAAGTCTATTATTTCTTCAATGAATTCTCAGAGATTGCCGATGAGTTCTGCTATAATATCAGGCCATTGAAGCACAGTAGCCTATGGTTACAAGTTATTGCCATAACAAAACAATTTTTTTCCTGAAATATAGCCAGCATGATTGATCACAACGAGTTTAATCGAACATAATTATAATGGCCGTAATGTGATAATTTCCAACGAACCACCATCCAATCAGCATTTAGCCTGTTGTGACATTTGTTACGACAATATAGTTTTTCGTCTGCAAGCTGCTGGCGGTATTTCAGTTTACTGGCACGAGATGATCAAACGGTCACTGGCTGCTTCCATAAACGTATCCTTTATCGAGCAGGAAGCCGCCAATTCGAACATCTTCCGACAGCAACTGGATATACCTCCTCAACTGGTTTATCCAGACAGGATATGGCCACGGCCGCTCGTCCGCTACCTCTCGCCCACTGTCGATCTTCCGCCCTCCACCATCTTTCACTCAAGCTATTACCGAACACACCCCGATCCCTGGGTAATCAACATTATTACGGTTTATGATTTCATTTATGAGCGCTATCGCTCCGGGCTAGCACGACTCGTTCACCATGCACAGAAGGGTCGCGCCATACGGCACGCCGATGGCATCATCTGTATTTCTGACAATACGAAGCGAGATTTACTACGTTATTTTCCTCACACTCCAGAAGATAAGATCAAAACCATCTATTTATCTGCCGCTGCTGAATATAAGCGAATCAATGTCCCAGACGATATCTCCCCTGAATTTTCCGAACTGCTGGGTAAAAAGATTATCCTTTTTGTCGGTGATCGTTCAGGTTACAAGAACTTCAATATAGCCTTGGAAGCGGTTTATCACTCCAAAGACGCCATGCTGGTGGCAGTAGGGGGAAGGCCTTTCACCAATGGTGAGTCGATGCATGCTGCCACACGTCTGGATGGGCGTTTCCGACATTATGCAAAACTCAACAATACAGAACTGAACCAGCTGTATAATCTTGCCTTTTGCTTACTATATCCATCCGATTATGAAGGGTTCGGCATTCCAGCACTGGAAGCAATGCAGGCTGGGTGCCCCGTTGTTGCGGCAAATAGTTCATCACTCCCTGAAGTATGCGGCAATGCTGGTATAATGGCCACGAAGATTTCTGCTGAATGTTTTGCTGAGAACATCCGGCACCTGGCCAACCCCTTGTTTAGAAAAGACATTGTTCATCGCGGGTTGCATCAAGCGGAGAAGTTTTCTTGGGATCGCACATTCAATGAGACAATGGCATTTTACAGGCATATTCATGCCAATAAGCGCGGCGCGAATCTATGAAAGTTTCTATCATAACGCCAGCATACAACTGCGTGCACACTATCGCAACGTGCCTTGACAGCATTAATTGCCAGAGCTTCCACTGCGAACACATTGTGATCGATGGCGCCTCTGCCGATGGCACCGCACAGTTTGCCAAGTCCGCGTCTCCGCTCAGCAGGGTCATTTCCGAACCGGATAACGGCATATATGATGCCATGAACAAGGGGATCATGTTGGCGACCGGCGATATTATCGGCATTCTCAATGCTGATGATTTTTACATCAACGAGCATGTTATTGCAAAAGTAGTTAATCTTTTCGAACAATACCCCATTGACGCTACCATTGCCGATCTGGTGTTCGTAAGGCCTGATAATCTTGACAGGACTGTTCGCTACTACAGCAGTAACGGTTTCACAGTAGACATGTTTGCGTCAGGATGGATGCCTCCTCACCCCACTTTTTTTGTAAAGCGAAAATGCTATGAGCAATTTGGCCTGTATAAAACCGATTATAAAATAGCAGCAGATTTTGAGCTACTTGCACGGTTTATGGTTAAGTATCGTATAAAATATCATTACTTGCCGGAAGTAATTATCAAAATGAGAACTGGCGGCACCAGCACAAAGAACATGCGGAGCAATTTCATCCTTAACACTGAAATAGTCCGCGCCTGCAGGGAAAACGATGTAAAAACAAATTATCTCAAGGTCTATTCAAAATATTTCCGCAAGGTCATGCAACTGATCTCGAGGCCCACATGAAGGTACTGGTCACCGGCGCCACCGGTTTTGTGGGGCATTTCGCCTGTCCCCGATTGTTACGGGAATGTACCGAGGTGCGTGGTACCATACTGGCATCGGAACCACCCGACTTGTTAAACACTTCTGTCACGCCGGTCGTCGTTCCCCCCCTCGAAAGCGGAAACGATTGGAGTGGGGCGCTCCGCGGGATCGATGTGGTGGTTCATCTGGCTGCCCGCGTCCATGTCATGCATGACAGGGCTGAAAATCCTCTGACTCTATTCCGTAAGGTCAACACCGAGGGGACCAGGCAGCTGGCCCAACACGCCGTCAAAGCAGGCGTCAAGCGCCTGGTCTTCATCAGCACCATCAAGGTAAACGGTGAAGAATCGGCCATCCCGTACACTGAAGAATCACCGGTTAATCCGACAGACCCCTATGGTATCAGCAAATGGGAGGCGGAACAGGCCTTGCGACAGATCGAAGCCGAAACCGGGTTGGAAGTGGTGATCATTCGACCGACACTGGTGTATGGCCCCGGCGTCAAAGCCAATTTCCTCAGCATGATGAACGCGGTCCGGCGTGGTCTCCCGCTTCCGCTGGCTTCCATAACCAACAAACGCAGCCTGATCTACGTGGGCAACCTGGCGGATGCACTTGCCACCTGTGCGATGCACCCGGCAGCTGCGGGCAAGACATTTCTGGTTAGCGATGGTGAGGATGTCTCCACCCCGGAACTGATTCGCCGTACTGCCTCTGCTCTTGGCGTGACGCCCCGCCTCTTCCCTGTCCCCCTTTCACTTATGCGTCTGGCAGGCAAAATCTCCGGCAGGAATGCGGTGATTGACCGGATAACGGGATCCCTTGCCGTGGACAGTTCGAAAATCAAACGTGAACTGGGGTGGCCGCCGCCGTTCACGCTGGATGAAGGATTGCGGGAGACGGCCGCATGGTATCTTAAAACGAATGGGCAGACATTATGAAACGGCTCTTCGACGTCCTCATATCATTTGTTGTTCTTTGTATATGCTGCGTGCCTATGCTGGTAGTGGCACTGCTGGTCAAGCTGACATCCAAAGGTCCGATACTATACTGGTCCAACCGTATTGGCAGGAACAATTCCATCTTTAAAATGCCAAAGTTTCGCACCATGCGTACTGATACTCCAGCCGTTGCTACCCATCTGCTTAATAACCCTGACCGTTACCTCACGCCGGTCGGCAAGTTTCTGCGCAAGTCAAGCCTTGATGAACTGCCCCAGTTGTGGAGTATTATAATCGGAGACATGAGCTTTGTAGGACCACGGCCGGCCCTATACAACCAAGATGATTTGATCACATTGAGAACCGAGAACGGAGTCCACCGTTTGACACCTGGATTGACTGGATGGGCACAGATTAATGGCCGGGATGAGCTTCCTATCCCGGTAAAGGTCCAATTTGACACCTATTATCTCAAACATATTTCCCTCGCCCTTGACATCAAGATTCTTTGTCTTACACTTTTCAAAGTGCTACGCAGCGACGGCGTCCAGCATTAGATATACAAGACAAGTCGAAGCATCCATTTAATATTAGCAATTCAATAATTAAGTGTAACTATTTAACCTAACTTCTAGTACTAATATTGGTGTATTATATATGCTTACTAAACGACGTATAATTGTCTTTCTATGTGACACACTACTTATAAGTGTAGCTCTTTGCCTATCATTTCTCCTTCGTTTCGATTTTTCCATACCTATAGATGAGCTCAATCTTTTCTGGGAATGCCTTTTGGTAGTACTGGTTGTCAAGCCGTTAGTATTTATGGTCACCGGGTTTTATAATAGTCTGTGGCGGTATGCTTCGTTACAGGATGGAATAGAAATATTCAAAGGTGTGACTCTGTCATCGGTTCTGGCTGTCTTTGTCATCATGTTCCTCAGGCAATTCGCACCAATCCCTCGCTCCGTCTTCCTCCTCGACTGGTTCCTGCTTTTTGCACTCATCGCTGCCAGCCGTCTTATCTGGCGCATCTACCGTGAAAGTTACGTTATAACTAAAAGCTGTGACGGCCCCCGGGCACTTATTGTTGGTGCCGGAGAGGCGGGAAGCCTTTTATTGAAAGAGATCCGGCGACATCCTCACACAACATATAACGTAGTCGGCTTTGTAGATGATGATCCGGACAAAAAGGGTATGAAGCTACATGGAGTACCGGTATTGGGGGCTACGAAGCAACTCAGGGTGCTGATTCTTGCCAATGAAATAGAAGATGTGATCATAGCCATGCCATCGGCGGATAGCAAAACTATTAGATCCATCGTGGACTCATGCAAAAACGCCAACGTGACGTTTAAAACGCTGCCAAGCATTGGGGAATTGATAGATGGTACGCTCACGATCTCCCAGATCAAAAAAGTCGAAATAGAGGATCTTCTGGGCAGGGAGCCTGTTGCGTTGGACCGGGAGCAGATTGGTGGATATCTTACCGGGAAAAGGGTGCTGATCACCGGGGCAGCCGGCAGTATCGGCAGTGAGATTTGTCGGCAGGTAGCCCAGTTCCGTCCGGAGAAATTGATTCTCCTGGACCAGGCAGAGACGCCGCTTTATGAAATCGAGAAAGAACTTGTTCTTCGTTATCCCAATCTGCGTATCTTGCCTCTGATAGCCGATGTGCGCGACCGCAGCAAAATTTTAGCGGTTTTTGAGGAATTTGCCCCGAATGTTGTGTTTCATGCCGCTGCCTATAAGCATGTGCCATTAATGGAATACAATCCGTCCCAGGCCGTATTGAACAATATTTTTGGTTCCAGAAACGTCGCCGATGCTGCCCACATCTTCAAAGTCAGCAATATGGTAATGATATCTACGGACAAGGCTGTCAACCCGGTCAACGTTATGGGCGCTACCAAGCGTGCGGCAGAGATTTACATACAGGCGCTGTCGCGCACAAGCGCAACAAAGTTCACAACTGTTCGCTTCGGTAATGTTCTGGGCAGTAACGGCAGCGTTATCCCGCTGTTTAAAGAACAAATCGCCCGAGGCGGGCCGGTAACGGTAACCGATAAGCGAATTATCCGCTATTTCATGACCATCCCCGAGGCCACCCAGTTGGTGCTGCAGGCCGGCAGTATTGGAAGTGGCAGCGAGATTCTGGTGCTGGATATGGGTGAGCCGGTACGGATCGTGGATCTTGCGGAAGAGTTGATCAGGCTTTCCGGCTTAACCCCTTACGAAGATATCGACATCATCTTTACCGGCTTGAGGCCGGGAGAGAAATTGTTCGAGGAATTGCTCATCGAAGGCGAGGGAGTTCTGCCCACTTCTCACCAGAAGATCAAGGTATTGGCACCGGTTCATATTGATCTGGACCCACTCAAAATAGAACTTGAAGCACTTTATGATGTGGCCAGATCGAACCAGGTCAGTGGCCTGATTGATTCTTTGGTACGCTTGGTTCCCGAGTTTAAACCCACATACAGTTTTAGCGGCGAAGCACCACTGACCTTCCAGAGGGTTCGTCCCGATCTGTTCCCGCCTCCAATGACTGGAAAGGCCAAAATCCTGCCTATTAGAAAGTGACCGGAATATTCAAATTCAATAGCCAGTTTGCCTCGTTTCATGTTAGATCATACCTTTGCAGCAAGAGGGGCAGTTGTGTTGAGCGATGCGACGAAATTATCCTTTGCCCGACCACCTGCACACATTGAATTAAGACCCTCGTAGGTTTCCAAAGACTTTAGATTCAACTTTTGGGCCGATTCGGAGATTAGCAGATGATGCCATGGCAAGTTCTATGGTTATTTCTTTCTTTTTTATGGTTGGCCGCACCAACGGCACCAGCCGGGGCAATCTCGTCCTCAAATATCCCTTTGGACAGCCCTATCTACAGCTATTTGGAAAAGCTGTCAGGGTTCGGCCTGATTACATCGGATGTGAATGGTATAAAGCCCTTCAGTAAAGCCGAAGCTGCCCGGCTAGTGCTTGAGGCCGAGCGGAATCTTGCTGACAAGGATAACGAGTCTGACTCATTTGCCAGCCAGCTGGTGGCCAGGGTTCGTGCCTTGCTACCTCGTGAACTCT
>Ga0172380_10004298_pt1 | contig 18444 bp, 19 predicted proteins | sample Leawe162metaG_FD_119747 | JGI IMG/M metagenome (GOLD analysis project Ga0172380, IMG submission 119747) | Leachate microbial communities from a municipal landfill in Southern Ontario, Canada - Leachate well 162 metaG | ecosystem: Engineered > Solid waste > Landfill > Unclassified | place... | reverse complement strand
GCGGAGAGCACGGCGGGGGGCGGCGGGGGGCGAGAGGGGGGGGAAGAGGGGGAGAAGGGGGGGGGGGGGGGGGGGGGGGGGGGGGGGGGGGGGGGGGGGGGGGGGGGGTAGCCTGCCAAGCCCTGCATGTCAAGCGGGGCGGCACAAAGAAAGGGGAGGATGCGAAACACAGACGATACGCTACGGCTTGATGCCGCATGGCGTAATATCGAGACAATTTCTTTTTCTTTTTGTGCTGTCACCGAGTTTCCTTTGAGAAGACTGCGTTCAGACAAAACGTTGTGCAGGGTAGGCGAAAAATGGTGGGGTAGCAACTCAATTTTGAAGTACGATTTTGAAGTACGAATCGTTCTAATATAAAAATAACTGAAGGACGGTGTCAGGAGGTTACACCGATGATGGGTGATTCACGATGGAATTACCGGAATCAGATTTGGAAGCCGATGAACGACGCTCTAACTTTGGTGTGTATTCTTGAGCAATTCAATACTGCCCTTTTTCGACCTCATCGGCTAATGCGCTGCCTGAGCGTTGCCACCGCTTTATGAGAGGCTACTGGATTTCGGGTCGATCTCTCGAAGGATTTCGCGTGCCCACGGGTTGATCTCACCATAGCACTTGATCGGCCTTCCTTCGCTCGTGCGGAACAAAAGCTGTGCCGGTGCGTTGTCCACCGAATTGTCGTAGATGTAGGCACGGTCAGCGATGCGTGCTGCCACCGAGCAGTTTGCCAGCGACCGGGTATATAGTCGGGGTTCACGTATTCGCAACCGCCCATCCACTCATGGCGGAGTAATTGCTCGGTGATCGAAGTCTTGCCAGCGCCATAATCGTAAAACTCGCGTAGCGAGACCTTGTCCCCCTCGCCCTTTGGGAGAGGGGGGGGAGAGGGAAACGGGCATGGTGGGTTGTCATGCCCGTTGGGCCTGCGACGACAATCAGGCGCGGCTTGAGCGTCTCGCTCATGCTGTGGCCTGTTGACGATTATTGGCGGCGACAATTTCTTCACGCAGCCGCCGCATAAGTTCCTGACGTGCCAGTTCGGCACGCCGATTCGCCTCGGTTGCTACCGAATTCATCAAGTTTTCCAACTGCGCATCCGTCGGCTCGTGCTGGATGTCGTTCAAATCGAAACGTTCGCTTTGCATGATGCATTCCTCCAAGTGTATGCCTGCTAACCTGACTGTCGATTCTACCGGATTTTGCTTGTGCCGCGATGGGCAACCTGCAAGAGGGTTGTGTTGTCGTGCGCACAGCGCACGCTACGCGCTAACCCGACACAGATTAGCAATTGACCAACACTTTCAAATGCACACACCGCGCTATAGGATGGGCATGGGTTAGCGTATCGGCTATAATAATTCGCATACACAGCGTTTTGGGAGTTAGCCATGCATGCTCATCGCGTCGATACCACGCTCAACCGGGAAGGCACTCTGGTGCTGACCAATCTGCCTTTTCATGCCGGGGAAGCGGTGGAGGTAATTGTGCTGTCCCGCAGCAATACGGTTAAATCCTATCCTCTGCGCGGCAAGCCTGTTGTCTATACTGATCCTTTTGAACCGGTTGCCCAAAACGACTGGGATGCCCAACGATGATTTTGCTGGATACCCACATCTGGATTTGGTGGGTACATGGAGATGATCGTTTGGATGTCCGCCTTGCAAACCGTCTTAGCCAAGTTGAAAGCCAAGGGCTGGGAGTCAGCGTTATTTCCTGCTGGGAGGTGGCAAAGCTGGTTGAGCATGGCCGACTTGAGTTGCCTTGTCCCATCCCTGAATGGTTCGAGCAGGCGTTGAATTACCCCGGTGTCCGCTTGCTCGAACTTACCCCTGAGATTGCATTCGAATCAACCTGCTTGCCGGGAGATTTCCATCGCGACCCGGCCGATCAGATTATTGTGGCTACCGCCCGCATTCACAATATTCCATTGGCAACTGTAGACACAAAAATTCTGGCCTACACCCACGCTGAAACGCTGCCCTTGAACTGAACTATACCGCCTCCGGCAACTCCAGAAGGGATTCCGCCTGGTGAAGCGCTTCAATAGCTTGCTCGCGCTTGAGCGTCGGGTAGGACGCAAGAATTTCTTCTGGTATTGCAAATCATAAATTACGGTAACTACTCAGGTCGAAGTAATATGCTCAGAAATAGCCAGAACGTCAGTCCCTTCCCCCTGCAAGGGGGAAGGAGAAAAACGGCAGCACCTGAGTAGTTACAAATTACGAAACATAGTTTTGAACCTATTGCTGCAAGGTGATCGCGCGGGGGCATGAGAAAGCAACTTTATCGATATTCTGAACCCCATCCCCCCCCCAACCATCCACTTGGAGGGGAGGGCGTTTTGCAGCAACTGAAAATTGTTCATAGGCATATTTCGCAATCCGGCGTAGCCGGGCGCGTGCAGATTACCGATGCCACCCGGCAGCGGTTGGGCGAGGCATTCCTGAGCGAGGAGCGCGGCGCTATCGAAATCGAAGGCATGGATAAGCGCATACCTGGTTTCTAACCGGGCGCAGGCGTTTGTGATGCCACGGTTTGTAGCACCGGCAACCATACCCGGAATGTCGATCCCTTGCCCACTTCGCTTTGCACTTCGATCTTGCCGCGATGCTTTTCCACGATGCTGTAGGACACCGAGAGCCCCAGCCCAGTGCCTTTGCCCACCGGTTTGGTGGTGAAGAACGGGTCGAACAGGTTGGGGATGTCTTCCGGCGCGATGCCTTTGCCGGTATCGCTCACTTCGACCCATACCCTATCGCCTTCCTGACCGGTGCGCAGGGTGATCTTGCCGCGCACTTCGATGGCTTGCGCGGCATTCACCAGCAGGTTCATGAACACCTGGTCGAGTTGCGTGGGCAAGCAGTATATCTCCGGTAATATGCCGTATTCCTTGACTACTTCGCACTTGTATTTCAGCTCGTTCCACACGACGTTCAGGGTCGTATCCAGCACCTGATGTATAAGCACGCAATGAACTAGCGGAGCATTCATCACCAACCACGTTTTTGGTTCAACCCGGCCTGTCAAATTCTTCGGGCTGAACCGCTGGTACTTTGGCAAGCGCCTGATCGAATGCTTTCCGCGATCCGCGATCCGCTCGCGATTTGAGATAATTTTCTGTGGTCAGCGCAGCGACCTTCTCCGCCACTGCGGTGGCAATAAACTGGTTAAGAGAGACGTTATCTTCCTCGGCAACATCCTTGGCCATTTTGTGCAAAGATTCCGGCAAACGAACGCTGAGTACGCTCATAAATCCTCCAATATTTGTAACTGCTCAGGTCAAAGCAGTATGCTCGAAAATAGCCAAAACGCCAGTCCCTTCCCACTGGAAGGGGGAAGGTTAAGATGGGGGTGAGAGGGTGGAATCATCGAAAGGTATCTTTTACTCCACCTTTCTACCCCCATCCCAGCCCCTGCAAGGGGGAAGGAGCAAAGCGGCAGCACCTGAGTAGTTACGGGGGTTTTTATATTCGGCGCGTTTTAAATCCTCCTACCCCCGGGGGGTTAAGAGCAACAGCGCCCTTTTGCAACATGAGTTTACCCAGCGAAAAACAATTGCCCTCATTCAAAAAGATCGGCATGTGTGCCTGCTCGCACGAAGCTTAATATCTCGTTCGTGCCGCTGCCATGAAGTTGGTAAATCAGTAAAAAATCACCGCCAATGTGGCACTCGCGATGGTCGATCCATTCCCCTTTGAGCGGGTGATCGAACCATTCCGGCCCAAGCGGGCTTGCGTTACTGATGAGCATCAACATTACTTCTTTGAGACGCTTCATATCGTAGCGCCCAGACTCTGATAGGCGCGCCCAGTCCTTGATAAATTTTTTCGTATGGTCGGATGCGCGAGGCAGCGATGCACGCTTAGTGCTTGCCGTTTTTTTCGAGGTCATCAAAAAGTTCCTGTGCGCTGGCAAAGCGAGCGCGATGGGCACGAATGATCGCACGCGATTCTTCCATAGCGGCACGCGTTTCAACGTTCGGCACCTTGAGCTCGATAGGAATCGCCTGCTCAGCCACCACTCGCTTTAGAAAAAGTCTCACCGCATCCGAAACAGACAACCCCATCGCCGCAAGTGCTTCCGTCGCCTGCGCCTTAACTTCATTGTCGACACGCACATGAACCATCGTTGTTGTCGTAGCCATCGCCACCCCCTAGTCATTGAATGGGTTGATTGTATCTCAATTGAGATTTTGCGTCGCTTCAAGTTGTAGGTCGGGTTAGCCCAGCGGGCGTAACCCGACACAGCCCCTACGCCCCAATGGTTTATCCGGGTTAAAGCATACGACTTCGACCTGAGTAGCTGCGGCGGTTGTTTATTTCCCCTGCAATATCTGCATTCCCTTAAGAAGATTTAATGCCTGGTTCAGCTGGTAATCGTTCTTGGAGCCGAATTCGGTGGGGACTGGTTTTGCGGTGTTGCCGTTGGTGGTGGGAGCGGCAGGCGCGTCCTTGCCCTTGTCCTTGTCCTTGCTGGTGTCGGCCGGCTTTTCTTCCGGTGATTGGCCGTTGAGCAGGTGCTTGTCCAGATCCGCTTCACGCATGCGGAATGTGTTGTCCTGCCCGGCAGTGGCGGGGTCTTCCACCAGGATGTCCGGTACGATACCTTTCGCCTGGATGGAACGCCCGCCAGGCGTGTAATAGCGCGCCGTGGTGAGTTTGATGGCGGTATTGTTGCCCAGGGGCAGGATGGATTGCACCGAGCCTTTGCCGAAGGTCTGCGTGCCCATGATGACGGCGCGCTTGTGGTCTTGCAGAGCGCCGGCGACGATTTCCGATGCGGAGGCGGAACCGCCGTTTACCAGCACGACCAAGGGTACGCTCTTGACAGAATCGGGCAGGGATTTCAGGTAGTCGTTTTTGACGTTGCCGCGCAGGTAGTTTTCCGGGCTGGCAGTGAGGCGCATTTTCGCGTCATCGGTGCGTCCCTCGGTATAAACCACCAGGGCATCCTGCGCCAGGAAGGCCGCGGAAACGCTGACGGCGCCGTTCAACAGTCCGCCCGGATCATTGCGCAAGTCAAGCACCAAGCCCTTCAACGGCTCCTTGTTTTGTTTGATGAGCGTTTCCAGTGCGGTGGCGAGATTTTCACCGGTCTGTTCCTGAAATTGCGTGATGCGGATAAACCCGTAGCCGGGGTCAACCAGCTTGGATTTTACGCTCTGCACCTTGATGACGGCGCGCACCAGGCTGATGGTGAGCGGCTTGGGTTCATCCTTGCGGATGATGGTCAAAACGATCTTGGTGCCCGGCTTGCCGCGCATGCGCTTGACCGCTTCGTTCAGCGTCAAGCCTTTGACCAGAGTGTCATCCAGTTTGATGATCAGGTCGCCGCTCTTACTGCCGGCGTGGAAGGCCGGGGTGTCTTCGATCGGCGAGATGACTTTCACCAGGCCGTCTTCCATGCCGACTTCGATGCCGAGGCCGCCAAACTTGCCTTGCGTGCCGACTTGCAGTTCCTTGAAGGCTTCCATATCGAGATAGGCGGAGTGGGGGTCGAGGCCGCTCAACATGCCGTTGATGGCTTCGTCGATCAATTTTTTGTCGGTAACCGGTTCGACATAGTCGCTCTTGATGCGTCCGAATACTTCGGAGAAGGCGCGCAGTTCTTCGATGGGCAACGGTGTCGCGAGTGATTCCTTGTCGGCGAACGCGGCAAAATGCAGGCTGGCAGCCACGCCCACCACCAGCCCAAAACCTACCAAACCTGCTTTTTCCAGAACACGCATAATTTCCTCAATGTTATTTTGTCGCCAGCCACTTCATGGGGTCGAGTGGTTTGCTTTCATGGCGCAATTCGAAGTATAAACCGGAATCCTCATTGCCGCCGCTGTTCCCGACCGCGGCGACGATATCGCCGCCGCGCAGCACATCCCCAACCTGTTTGAAAAGTGTTTCATTATTGCCGTACAGGCTCATGTAACCCGCACCGTGATCGACGATCAGCAGGTTGCCGAAGCCGCGCAGCCAATCCGCGAACACCACCTGTCCGGCAGCAACAGCTTTGACAGCCTGCCCGGCAGAAGTTCTCAGGAATAGCCCCTTCCACAGCACGGTGCTGTCGGGGCGCGGCGTGTTGAAGCGGTTGGTGACCACGCCTTTCACCGGCAAGGCCAACTTGCCTTTGAGCTGGTCGAACGGGTTGCCGTCAAAGCGGTTGTCCGGCAGGCTGTCGTTGCGGAACAGCGAGCCGGATTTGGGCTGGGCGAGCATTTTGGCAAGTTTTTCGACCAGCTGCGCGAGGCGGTTTTCGTCGCGTTGCAGCCGGTTGATTTCGCGGCGTTGCTGGCGTAATTGTTGGGAGATTTTGCCCAGCATCTGTTGCCGGGCCTGCTTTTCCTTTTCCAGCGTTATTTTTTGCGCGGATTGTTCCTCGCGCAACAAAGCCAGCTCCGTGCGTTGTTCGCGGGTCGCCGCGCTGACGGAATGCAGCGCGCTAAGATCGTTGCGCAGCGTGGCCAGCCAGGTCGCCCGGTTGCGCGCGATATAACGGTAATATTGCCAATCGCGGGCGACCTGGTTGGGGTTGCGGTCGTTCAGCAACAGCTTCAGGTGCTCTTGCTTGCCGCCCAGATATTGCCGATACAGCAGCCTGCCCAGCAGAAGCTGTTGTTCGGCCAGGTTTCCGCCTAATTGCCGCTCCTGCGCTTCGAGCCCGTTAAGTTTTTTGTCGGCGGCCTGTTGTTGTTTGGCGAGATCGGCAAGTTTGCGGTTGCTGTCGCTGATCGCCCGCTCCGAATCGCGCAGCGCATCCGCGACTTCGGATTTTGACTCGCTGGTTTTTTCCAGCTCGGCTTGCATGGTGACGATGCGGTTACGCAGATTTTCGAGTTCTTCCTGCTTGCCGGCATATGCGCTGCTGACATGGATCATGCCGCACAAGGCGAGCGATAGTAAGCGAGCCAGGAAGGTCACTGTATCTGAATCAGGCTGTGCCCGGTCATTTCCGCCGGTTGCGGCAGCCCCATCATGGCTAGCAGGCTGGGCGCCAGATCGCGCAGTGCGCCGCCTTCGATCAGTTTGGCCTGGCGTCCGATATACAGGAAGGGCACCGGGTTCAGGGTGTGAGCGGTGTGCGCCTGGTGCGTCGCGTGGTCGATCATTTGCTCGGCATTGCCGTGATCGGCGGTGATGATGACCTCGCCGCCGATAGAGCGCATCGCCTTGACCACGCGACCGACGCAAGCATCCAGCACCTCGATGGCTTGCGTGGCGGCTTCCATGTTGCCGGTATGCCCCACCATGTCGCCGTTGGCGTAATTGCAGATGATGGCGTGATACTGGCGGCTCAGGATCGCGGCTTCGAGCTTGTCGGTCACTTCAAACGCGCTCATTTCCGGCTTCAGGTCGTAAGTCGCGACTTTGGGCGAGGGCACGAGAATGCGGTCTTCGCCGGGATAGGGCTGCTCCCTGCCGCCGCTGAGAAAATAGGTGACGTGCGCGTATTTTTCGGTCTCGGCGATGCGCAGTTGCCTGAGCCCCAGATTCGAGAGGTATTCGCCGAAACCGTTGTGGATGGTTTGCGGCGGGTAGGCGCAAGGCAGATGAAAGTCTTCGCCATAGCTGCTCAGTGAAACGAAACCGGCGAGTTTGGGCAGATAAACGCGCTCGAAGCCGCCAAATATTTTGTCCGTCAGGGCGCGTGTGATTTCGCGGGCGCGGTCGGCGCGAAAATTCATGAACACCACCACATCGCCGTCCTGCATGGCATTATCTGCACCGCCTGAAACAATCGCGGTCGGCTTGACGAATTCGTCCGATTCGCCGCGCGCATAAGCTTGTTCCAGCCCGCTTAATGCATCTGCCGCACTGAACTCGGCGCGTCCCCGTGTGAGCAGTTCATAAGCGGGTTGCACACGCTCCCAGCGGTTGTCCCGATCCATCGCATAAAAACGGCCGGTGATGCTGGCGATTTGTCCGCATCCCAAGGCGATGCATTTTTCCTGCAAGCGTTGCAGCGATGGTGCGGCGCTTTTGGGCGGCGTGTCGCGCCCATCCAGAAAGGCGTGTACATAGACCTTCTTCAGGCCGGCGCGCGCCGCCATTTCCAGCATGGCGAAGATGTGGTTTTCATGGCTATGCACCCCGCCCGGAGAGAGCAACCCCATGATGTGCAGCGTGCTGTTGTTTTGTTTGGCTAACGCAACGGCCTGGCTTAACGCCGGGTTGGTGTAGAAGCTGCCGTCTTCGATGGCGACATCGACGCGGCTCAAGTCCTGATACACCACGCGTCCCGCGCCGATGTTGAGATGGCCGACTTCGGAGTTGCCCATCTGCCCGGACGGCAGGCCGACATGCCTTTCGGAGGCGTCGATCAGGGTGTGCGGATAGTCGCGCCACAGCGCATCCCAATTGGGTTTGCGTGCCGCCACAACAGCGTTGAAGTCGGCGTCTTCGCGGTAACCGAAGCCGTCCAGAATAAGCAGCAAGACAGGGGTGGGGTTCATTGGGGTAGAATATTAGCAGATGGTGATTTTGTGAGATTTCATTTTAGCCGAATTTACCTCTATTGGTATGTGGGCTTGTGTTATGTGGGCTGGCGGGATAATCGGGAATGGATATGGGAAATAATTTGATCGACAGGGATGAGGATATTCAACAGGCCGCGCAGGCCATCAAGGCAATCGCGCATCCGCTGCGCCTGAAGATTTTGTGCGTGCTCGGCGACCGCGAAATCAGTGTGCAGGATATCGTGGAGCAGGTAGGTACCTCGCAGAGCAATATTTCGCAGCACCTGGCAATTTTGCGTGCCAAAGGCGTTTTGGCGACACGCAAGGACGCCAACCGGGTGTATTACCGCATCGACGATTTGCGCACGCTGAAGCTGGTCGGCATGATGCGCGACGTGTTTTGTTCGGTATGAGGGGATATCCCTTGATATCTTAGAGAAATTAGTTGTCCACGAAAAAATTCAAAAAATTCCATGTTGCGAGTTAATATCTTTGGGTTTAATTCCTTGCAGCTTGCGGCGTAGCGGCTTTGTAGGTTGGTGCTGAGGCCGAAGGCTGAAGCCCAACGCATGCGGTCGGATGATGTTGGGCTTCACTGCGTTCAGCACCAACCTACCAGCAAGCCTCCCCGCAGTTTGCCACGGGGTGCTTTATTACCCAATGGGTGAGCGGTCGTGCCAACGCAACTTATTGTTTGGTTGCTTTTGTGTTTTTCGTGGATGAAATGCCGTTTATATCGGCGACAATTAGCACGTTTCTGTGGCCAAGCGCCGCTTTCAGGTAACCCGCATCTTTACAAATTCGCAACCAACGCCCAATGAGTTCCTTTAATTCCGACACCTTCCAGCAGATGCTGCTACAACTGCGTAATTCCTTCCTTGAGGAAATGCCGGAAAAGCTTGATCGCCTCGAACAGTTGCTGATGGCCATGGAAAAATACGGCGTCAGCAGCGACTCGTTCAATGAGTTTTATCGCATCATCCATAGCCTGAAAGGCAGCGGTGGCACCTTTGGCCTGCATATCATCACCACCCTTTGCCATCAGCTGGAAGACTTGCTGAATACGACTGGAGGCGGCGCAAAATACACCCCGTCGCTCGTCGCCATCAGCCTGGAATATGTCGACCTGCTGCGCATGACCCTGGAGCAGGTTCAAGCGGGGAACGCCAGCTTCCAGCAGATCGAGGAGCGGCTGAACGGGTTGCGCAAACAATTCGCCCCCAAACAGTTCACGGTGATGATTGTCGACAATACGAAGCTGCTGACGCAAATTTACCTGCAAGCACTGGCGGAATTGCCGATACGCCCGGTAGTCATAGGCGATGGTTATATCGCGCTGATGCGCGCTATTACCGAACCCTTCGACCTGCTCATCACCACCAATGAAATTCCGGTACTGAACGGCATTGCCCTGATCGGCGCGCTCAAGCTTTCCGCTTCAAAAAACCGCAATATCAAGACTATCTTGGTTACCGCAAACCGGGGTATCGCCAATAAAAAGAGCCGGGCCACCGATGCCGATTATGTCATCGTCAAGGATGCTCAATTGGCGCAGAATTTGGCCGACATTACAAAAAATGCCCTTTCCATTTCCGCGACACATGACGCCTGATAGGCTGTGAATCTGGCAGTCTCTTAAGCCTTGAAGCGGCTGACCGCATTGCCCAGGGCGCTGGCCAGGCCTTTCAGTTGTTGCGCTTCCCCGGCAATTTCATTGGCCGCCACGCTGTTTTCTTCGGTCATTCGCGCAATTATTTCGACTTTTTGCGATACCTGGGTGCTGGCGGCGCTCTGTTCGCGCAAAGCGGTAGAAATATCGCTGACCGCAGTGATCACGCGGTTTGCGCCGTCGCTGATCTGGCTCATCGATTCGCCGGCGCGATTCGCCATCGCGACCCCTTCGGTAACGCGGGCGCAACCTTCCTGCATGCTTTTCACAGCGTGTTGCGTGCCGTTCTGGATGCTGCCGATCATCGTGGTGATTTCCTCGGTGGAGCGGGCGGTGCGCTCTGCAAGTTTTCTCACTTCGTCCGCCACCACGGCAAAGCCGCGCCCTTGTTCGCCGGCGCGCGCCGCCTCGATGGCGGCGTTGAGCGCCAGCAGGTTGGTCTGGTCGGCGATGTCCTTGATGACGCTGACGATGGCGGAAATCTGGTTGGAATGCTCGCCCAACTTCGCGATGAACTGCGAAGATTGGTTCACGGATTCGGCGATCTTGTTCATCTCGGTTGCAGCTCCTTGCACCACCTCGCCGCCCAGCGAAGATAGCTCCCCGGACTTGTGGGCGATATGATGGGTTTCCTGCGAACTGTCGGCGACATGGCTGATGCTGACAGTTACTTCTTCCACCGCCGCCGCCATCTCAGCGGTTGCGTCGCTCTGGCTCTGCGACCTGACGGCGACGCGATGCGAGGAGTCGGAAAGTTTGTCGGCAGCCTGCATGACACCGTTCGAGTTGGAAACCACCTGCTGGATAATTTCCTGGAAACTCTGGATCATCTGGTTGAAGGATAGCCCGATCAGTCCGACTTCGTCCCGGGAGTTGACGGTTACCCGACGCGACAGATCGTTGCTGGTCTGAATCTGGTTCATGGCATTCCCCAGCTCATTCAGCGACCGCGTTATGCGGCGTATAACCAGCATCATGCCTCCGCCGACCAGCGCGGTTATCGCCAGAATAATGCCGATCAGCCAGGTGGCGTGGTTCCAGAATATCGTGTCAACATCGTCGAGATAAATGCCGGAGCCGATCAGCCAGTTCCAGCCCTCAAATTTCTTGACGAAGGACAGCTTGGTATAAAGTTCCACGGTGGTGCCGCCGCCCGCCTTGGGTTTTGGCCAGTTATAGGTGACGTAACCCTGGCCTGATTTATTGGCTACCTCATTGAAAGCGACGAACAGGTTTTTCTTGCCGTCGGTCTTCTCGATAATGCCGTCAATCCCGCCCTGCAAGCTTGTTGCGCAGTTGAATTTTTCGGCATCGAGCACTTTGCCGTCCAGAGCTGGCACTGTCGGGTGCATCACCATTTTCGGGACCGGCGCGGTGAAGTCGTTGATCCAGAAATATTCCGTTTTTTCGTAGCGCAATGCCTTGATCGCCTTGATGGCCGCCTCTTTTGCCGCATCTTCGGTGATGGCGCCCTTTTGTTGCAGGTCATAATAATAGCCAAGCAGGCCATGAGCGGCTTCAACCAGATGGCGGGTTTTGACTTTGCGGTCTTCGAGCAAGGTAGCCTTCTCGGACTGCAAGGCAAAAATCGCAATCAGTATCATGCCCGTCAATGCTGCGGCCATAATCAATAACAAACGAGTTTTGATGCTGGCGCTTTTTGCGGTTGAATTATTATTAGTCATTATTTTTCTTTCACACAAGATTGATTTTCTGGTTTATCGCGCAGCCGGGAATTTTTCACGGTTGTCGCAGATGTGGTGTACCTGATGATTAAACCTTTTCCACCCCGTCTTGCCCATGAACGCCCCCATGAACGCCGGATAGGTGCTGGGAAAAGTGCAAACCCCCTTTGAGGCTGCCCGACAAACACAAATTTTCGTTGCATTGCCCTTTATTCGCAGGGCGGTAGTGTAATTGACAATCTTGGAAGTTGCTACACAGGCTATTGACAGAGGGCATCTACTCAGGTTGGAATTTTGGTAACTACTCAGGTCGAAATAATGTGCTCAGAACAGCCTTAACGCCAATCCTTCCCCCTGCAAGGGGGAAAGCTGTCGCGCCTGAGTAGAGTTGCTAAAATCTGCATTTGCAAGTACCTCGAAGCGTGCGCGACGCGGTTTGCTTGCACTCAGGATTAGCGCGGGCGTATTTCAACCCACTCCCTGCGCCTGCTGGATGCCTCGGTGCCGCTACATCCGACACAAAGTTCGGTGGGGTCAGCGGGGACGACGGTAGACGTGGGGGAGCCGCCACCCAAGCCAAGCCCCGTCAGCGAAGGGGGAGCACTGCTGTCGCTGTGCAAGGTGCTATACGCGGCGGTTAACACTGCATTCTGGATGGACGCCGCATTGACCTTGATGCTGGAAAAGCTTTGCGGATCGCTGGAAATCAGGGTGATGCCTCCCGCTCTTCCTTCGAGAAAAAAACCGTCACGCACAATTACAGCGCCATTCATGTACATGGATATTCCCGAAAACTTTTGCTCAATTTCAGCAGACTGCGGCACATAGAGCAAGCCCGATATATTCATGTGATGGTGCATGTCCACCAGCCCGCCAGTGTACAGATAGGTCGGCAAGTCTTCAAAGGAGGAGGAGCGGATATTGGCTAAGGTCAGCGGGCTGGGCATCGTTGCAGTTGGCGGCACGGTAAAGCCTATATTCTGCCATTGTTGTGCGGTGATATTCAGCTCCTGGAATGCATCATACCAACCATCCACATAACCCGATGCCATCAGCATGTGGTACTTGTTTGGCAGGTTAAGGGGCGTGTTCCACAAAGCAACAAAAGCCGGGTCTGTATTGCTCGTGAAATTTGTACCATATTGGAAATTGTAGGTTTGAATCACTTCAAGTGGGACTTTAGTATTATCGATCACCGTCCCATCGGGAATGGTGGTGGTGCATGGAAAGCTGGCGCAGGTAACAACACTGGTCAGGCCGCTGATGTAGGCGATGTTGTCCAGTACGCCATTGCCAGTCAAATCGTTCCCCGCATTCACGTTGATCGGCACGGACACTTTGAAGTAAATGGCGCGCGGGTCGAAAGGCAGGTTCGCCAACGGGATAGGGTGTCCGGGCGTGCCCAGTATCGCATCGGTCGTGCCGTTCACGAAGTCGAACATCAAACTGCCGCGCACCCTTAACTGCGCGGCGGTGGTGGAGATCGCTGGCATGGTAATCGCGGGGGCGGCGTTATTGCCGCCGACCACGGCACCGCCCTTGATGTCCGTGTTGGAAGTCGGCGCATTGGCGCACCATTCCGCGCTGCTGGTGCAGAATCCGTAAATGGTAGTATTCAGCACCGTTTGATTTAGCGCGTTATTCGAGCTGCCTGACGTGGATTTTACTTGCAGTGGCACCAGAATCCGCACCACGCCATACATGGTGCGCCCATCCCGGATGTTCTCCAGAAATTCGCGCCAGGTAATCACCCCATAAGTGCCCGCAGGGTGACAGGAGCCCACCGGCATTTCAATTGGCGTACCCATGTTCGCCGTGCGCAAAGCTCGACTCGCCACCGAGCAGGCGGACGCAGACGCTGCGATTTGATTGATCGGAATCGCGGTAGACATCAGATTTGCGGCATTTCCGGTCGTCGCATCGGGCAGTGTGATGCCACCCGGCACCCGCATCCAGTTGGCGGCACGGCGCAGCCGATCCAGATCGAACAAGTGCTGGCCATTGGCAAAATAAGTGGTTTGGCCGGACGTGCCATAATTTTCGTAGCTGGTCGAAGCGGTATTGGTGACACCCGATTCGCTCACCAGATGGTGCGGGCTGTAGGTGACATCGCGCTGCATCACCTGGATGCCGTTAATATTGAAAGAATTGTTCACGCCAAAGTTTTTTCCACCGACACTGGTCGCCATGTTGGTGACAATTCCCGGTGAGCCGGGATTGGGCGTGTTGTCGATGATGATGGCACCACCTGCGGCGATAGTGCCGGACGCACCATATTCCCCCGCCGCCGAGTCGCTGCTCATGGTCGCCGTAGCCGTGCCCGACGCGCCCGGATGCGCACCGCAACTGGAGGCCACATCCAGGACAAAGCTGTCGCCCCCCACATATCCTGCCGTGCGGGTGTAAGTCACTTGCCCGGTGGACGAATTGGTCAAGGCTACCGTGCCGTGCGCCGTGGCGGTAGTGGGCAGGCTGAACAGGTATGGCGCAGTACCGCCGCTGACTACCGGCGTAACCACAGCCGTAGTAGCCGCGTAGGGCACGGTGAGCGACATGGCGCTGATGGTTGGGGCATTGCACGCCGCCGGTGCGACCGCACCCACATCCACTGTGGTGGTCGCGGTGGTATTGGGGGTTCCGGTACAGTTGGATGCCGCATTCAAGGCAAAGCTATCCGCGCCCACGTAACCGGACGTGGGGGTGTAGGTATAGCTGCCGGTGGTGGCATTCAAACCCGTGATCGTGCCGTGCGTTGGCGGAACCTGTACTGTATAGGTGTAAGGGAGCGTGCCACCGGTGGCTGTTGATGTGCCGCTAAAAGCCGTGTCCTGCGTAACAGAAATAGTCGATGCCGACAGGGTGGGGGCGACACAAACTGCCGGATCTTGTACGGCCACGACCACGGTTTGCTCCGCATGGCAGGTGCCGCTATCCGCTTTCAGCGTAAATTGATAATTCCCGACATAGCCGCTGGCAGGCTCGAAGGTAAAGCCGCCCGTAGCAGTATCCAGCGACAGGCTGCCCACGCCCGCGCCAGTCGTCAAAATTGTGAATGAATAGGCGATCGCACCTGTGCCACCGGTGGTGAGCGCGCTACTCGGTGTATAAGTCAGACTGGTTTGCGTGCCACCACTGGATGAATTCCAACCAAGAACGGATTGGGCCGGCACGGTGGACATGGATAGTGCTGTGGCGCAGGTGTTGTTAACCGTGACACTGGTTACCGGCCATGAACCTGATGGCTTGATGTCGCAGTCGTCTCCTGTTTTTTTCTTCACTTTTATCTCGAAATTGCCGGAATTACCGGGATAAGAAGCCATTGAAGCGGGCGGTGTATAGGTAAAAGTGGCACTCGGTGTGCCGGCTACAGTATTCACCTTGGCGCTTTTTCCGGCTTCGCTGGTGCCGGGGTCGAAGTCGCCATAAAAGGTGCCCGTATGCTTCAGCTCGATTTCGTAAGTCTGATTGGTGCTGCTTACAGATGCGGGGGAGGCCGTGACGGTAATGGCTACCGTCGAACCGATGCTGACGCTGATGGGGTTGGGTGAATAACTTACCGAATAAGTAGCCGAACAATCTCCCGCTATGGCTGCAGTGGCGGACAACCAAGCCAACGCGGCAGCCATCAACAAAATCAGTTTTTTAAGCATGATGCTCTCCTTAAATTACCCGTGGTTGGCAGATTCCGACAGCGGCGCGATGTTGATGCCCGCCAATGTGCTGCCGTAAGTGCCGATATAGCGCTGCAAATAAGCCTTGGAATTGCCTACCTTGGCCACCGAACACAAATACAAGTCGTATCCCGTGCCACCGGCTTTTTCACGGGTTATCTCCAGCCAGACGGCCACTTTTTCGGAAGATGTTTCGTTATTCCAGGTATTGGCGCTTTTCGTCAAACCGGCCGCACCCTGCTTTAACAAAATCGGGCGGATGGTGGTGCTGATGAACAGGTTATTCACCAGCAGTCTGGTCGTGGCTTCCAGGACGGTCTGGTCGGTCAGTGTCGTGCCCGTATTGCGCGCCTCGCCATCGGCGACCATTTGTAATATTCCGGGGGTCGTGGTGACGCGCAAGGTCGTGCCCGAGGTAACCAGGTAATACTCATAACCCAATGGCAGCGGCAGGGTTGGCGTTACGCTGGTTACCTTGCCTTCGGTATCATCCAGCGCGCCATTGCAATTCAGGTCGCCGGGCTGGGCTGTTGCAAGCGATGGTGCTGTCTGGGCGGCACAACGGTTTGCGTCTGCGCTGGCCGGGGAGGAAAGATTGAAAAATCGGCCCTGCACCCAGTCACCCGCACTTTCGGCCAATAGCATGGCCTGGTCGTAGTCGCGCGCTGCGCCGGAAAGTTGTGTGCTGTCATTGGCGCGGCTGAAGAAGCTCATCGAACCTGCCATCAGCGCTACCAGAAATACCAGGACAAGGAGGAGGATGTAGCCTTGCTGCGCACGCCCGGCCACAATGCAAAATGGTTTGGTTTTTTTCATGCGAATCACCAGTTGCGCGGCAAAATAATGCGTTCGTAAGTCACGGTTTTGGCATCCGCCGTGCCGACCCGCGCAGTCATGGTAATGCGATAACCGGCAGTCGGTTTGTCGGTTACCGCCGCCCCCGCAGTGACTGCGCCCGCCGCATCAACCACCATCGGCCATATATCAAAATTGGTGATTTTGGTGTTCATGTTGCCGCTGGCGCCGGTAAGCGCAATCGGTGTGCGCGCATTTGTTGCATCGTCTACCGATGCGCCGGCTGAAACTTGCACCGCGCTGCCGGCAAGGCTCCATTCGATTCGCATGGCATTATTGGTATAGGGGTCGGTGGTGTTGGGCCAAACGTAGTAGCCGGAAGGCACGGTAAAATCAACCTGAACACTATCGGTCGCAGGATTAGTAATGGCTATGGTTTGTTGCGTGATGCAGGTCAAACACATCTCTGCCTGGCGCACCAAGCCGGCAACGACTTCAAACGCGGATTGCGCTTCCTGGGTGGTTTGAGCCTTGCGCGCCGTTTGTGCAAAGGTGCGCACTTGTCCGGCATATACAAGCAACACGCCGATGGACATGATCATCGCGATAGTGACCGCGACCATCATTTCAATCAGGGAAAAGCCTCGTGTGTTTTTATGCATCGCAAGTCACCGCATAACTTTGCAGTACCATGGTATAGGTTGGCGTGGCCGTCACGGTCGCGCCATTGACCCCGGTATAAGGAACACGCAACGTGATGGATACCGGGTTCACCCAACTGCCGGATGCTACGGCAATGGTAGTGGCAGCAGTGGTGCCTGTCGCAACCGTTGTGCCGCTACCGTCAACGGCATTCACCAGACTAATCGAATAACTGTCTTTGCCGCCGTCCGCCGTCACCGTTTTCGGATAGGTCTCCAACATGGTTTCGAGACAATCTGCGCGGGTGTGGTAGCTCATCGGCTCGGATGCGATGGAAGCCGCCTTGATGGACGTGGCGCGCACCTGGTTGCTGGCCGTTACCTTTAACCCGGTGGCCGTGTACAGTGCGATGCCCAGCAGGCCGAGCCAGAACACCAGCAGCGCGACCAGCACCTCGATCATCGAAAAACCGCGCATCGCCCCGGTTCTGTGGTTAGCGGCTGACATTGACTACTCCTGTCGCAGAAACGGTAATGGTGCGTGGCGCAATTTCGGCAAAATCCGGTGCACTCAGCACGGTAGCGCCTGAAACGCTGCTAACGGTGGCAGTGCCAACCGGGTTGAAGATATAAGTCGCCGCTTCATTTATTGCAACGCGGCTGCTGGCGGTGGTTATGACGGGAGAAGAGGAGCTGTCTGCCAAGGACAGGGTTGTAACATTTCCAGAAATGCTCACGGTGGATATGGTGGAACGCGCCATCGCCATTCCGCGCCCCTTATTCAAAGTTTGTATAATATTTTCCTGCGCGGCATTCAGGTCGCTGGTCGCCAACATACTCCCGAAGCCGGGCACGGCAATCGTCGCCAGGATAGCAACAACCGCAAGCGTTACCATCAGCTCGATCAGCGTGAAACCTGTTTGTGTTATCGCTTTCATCCTGTTTTATCCTGTCCGCCACACCGAAAAAATGAGGTTTTGCCCGTTTATTTGGTTTTCCAGTCCGCAACAGCTACTACGGCACCCGCAAACATCGTGGTTGCTTTGGTTCCGGCTTGATTTATCGTATAAACATAACCACCTGCCGCACCCAAGCCGACGTCCGCCTTGCTTGTTGCAGTAAGGGTGTAAGTTTGGTTGGTTACGCCGACCAGACATGCGATAGCGAAGTATTGGCCGCTTGCGGGAACTGCGCCGCATGCGCCTGAAGCCGTGCCGTAGTTGCGGTTATCCGCGTAATATTGTTCCTGCCTGAGGCGCGCATCGGATAGGGCTGCGCCCACCTCGGAGAGCTTGCTGCGTACTATGTAGTTGTTGTAAGCGGGAAGGGCAATAGATGCCAGTATGCCAATGATGGCAACGGTGACCATCAATTCGATCAGGGTAAAGCCCTTAGCATTAGCATTGCGCATGGCGCACTCCTTTTTAATTTGGCGCATTCTCCCCCCCCCCCCCCAAAAAAGGCAATAACTTGTCTGGTGGGGGATGGGGCGCGCTTTTAAATGGGTTTTTTTTTCATTTAAATTTTTTAT
>Ga0172380_10004297_pt1 | contig 18447 bp, 33 predicted proteins | sample Leawe162metaG_FD_119747 | JGI IMG/M metagenome (GOLD analysis project Ga0172380, IMG submission 119747) | Leachate microbial communities from a municipal landfill in Southern Ontario, Canada - Leachate well 162 metaG | ecosystem: Engineered > Solid waste > Landfill > Unclassified | place... | reverse complement strand
CCTGTGATGCAAGCTGAGTTTCATGTCGTGGATGATTTTGAGTCCACTGAGCGCGGCGAAGGTGGCTTTGGTAGCACCGGCAAACACTAAATTCACAATCAATTTCATGTGATTGCAAAATAGCTTAAAGATAATTGATATTTCACTTGAGGAAATATCAATTTTAGTACTATAATTGCGGTCTTTCTAAAAAAGCATAGCATTTAAGGATTAACCATGGCACGTGTATGTATGGTAACTGGCAAAAAGCCGATGGTGGGTAACAACGTTTCTCACGCACAAAACAAAACAAGACGCCGTTTTTTACCTAATTTACAAAATCGTAAATTTTGGGTTGAGAGCGAAAATCGCTGGGTAAGCATGCGCATTACTAATAATGCCTTACGTACTATCGACAAAAATGGTATTGATGCCGTGCTTGCTGATATGCGTGCTGCTGGCCAGAAAATTTAAGGTAGAACATAATGCGCGAAAAAATCAAATTAGAGTCAAGTGCTGGTACTGGTCATTTTTATACCACTACTAAAAACAAACGTACAATGCCTGGAAAATTAGAAATCAAAAAATTTGATCCAGTTGTTCGTCAACATGTTTTGTACAAAGAAACAAAATTGAAATAATCTACTGCAATAATCTAGCGTTACTTTCTAGCATTATAGCAGTCATAAATTAGCCCACTTACGTGGGCTTTTTTATGACTGCTGCTAAAATTTATTACTTTTCAACTAAGTCCTTAATATACGCACTTCTCTCTGCGGATAAGGAATAGAAATATCATTCTCTTTAAATAAGCGCCATATCGTTAAATAAATTTCTGATTGCAGCGATGCCGTGCCGTTCTCCGCGTCAGCAATCCACACTGACAGCGCTAAATCAATTCCGCTATCAGCAAAGCCTTTGACCAGCGCATTAGGCTCAGGCGCCACCAATACGCGCGGATGTAGCTCTGCGGCTTTAAGCAGCAGCTTTAAGGTTAGGTCTAAATCACTTTGATATGCCACTTGAATCGGAAGCAGCACTCTGGTGTTGCGATCTAAAAACGAATGGTTAATGACAGGATTTATAATCAATGTTTCATTGGGAATAATCACTTCAGTACCATCTAGTTTTTGCAATACTAAATAGCGAGTTCTTAAGTCTCTAATAATTCCATAATGCACATCAATGGTTACCACGTCGCCTATCTGAATTGATTTATCCATCAATAAAATGAATCCACTCACATAATTACTCGCAATACGCTGCAAACCAAAGCCTAAACCCACACCTAGCGCTCCACCAAATACAGAGAGTAGCGTTAAGTCCAGGCCCACAGCCGATAGTGCTATTAAAACAGCAATAAATAACAGAAATACACGCAAGACCTTGGTTAACATCACGCGTGTATTGGCATTAAGGTGGTCAATATGCATCAATTTATTTTCTGCAAATCGGCTCAGCCACATCGCTGCAAAAATCGTTACCAGTATGGTGAGTAAACCTTGCAGTATGATGAGTAAATTAACCTGGTTTTTACCAATGTTAAATTCAATGGTTTCAAGTGCATTTAATATATCTGGTAACAGACCGCTCAAATGTAGCGCCAGCACCAGCCAAATCAGCATTGCTGTCGCATTCTCTAGCGTTTTAAGCATACTGCCAGGCGCCAACATATAGCGCACGGCGTAAACAGCTAGACGAACAGCAGCCATCGCTAATAATAAATTGCTAGCTAAATGCAACACACTCGTATGTTGCCAGTGCCCCAATATCCATTTAGCGAGCAAAACGATGACGAGTGTTGATAACGGAAATAATAGGCGGTTAACTGTGCCTATTCCTAACTTCCAATTTTCTGGCGCATTGCGCGTAACATAAGCACGTAGGACACCGTTAATCATCCAGGCAATAGCGCATGCTGCAATGATCACTGAAATCTGCCAGATCGCTACAGATGTGCCTATGTCAGCGAACGCTTCTTGCCAAATATGCTTGATACCATCATTCATGCTGAATACACCTAAAAATTAGATCAGAAATATTGTCGCCAATCCTAAGAATATAAAGAATCCACCACTATCAGTGACAGCAGTAATCAGCACACTGGATCCAACCGCCGGATCACGCCCTATTTTATTCATCATTAATGGAATAATGACGCCCATCAGTGCCGCTAACAATAAATTTAACGTCATGGCGGACATCATCACTAAGCCTAATTTATAATTTCCATAGAGTGCGTACGCAATACCGCCCAGCACGCCGCCCCAAAGCAACCCGTTTAGTAAAGACACCCCTAACTCTTTGGTAATAAGTGATTTCATATTGTGCGAAGCCACTTGACCTAATGCCAACCCTCGCACAATCATCGTCGTCGTTTGGTTGCCTGAATTACCACCAATTCCTGCCACAATAGGCATCAATGCGGCAAGCGCTACAATTTTCTCAATCGACCCTTCAAACAATCCAATCACACGGGAGGCAACGATAGCAGTCACTAAATTTATTGCTAGCCATGCCCAGCGGTTTTGTACAGATTTCCACACAGAGGCAAAGAAGTCTTCTTCTTCACGCAAGCCTGCCATTGACAGCATGTCGCTTTCAGCTTCTTCACGAATCAAATCCATAATCGCGTCCACGGTAACGCGCCCGACTAGTTTGTTATTTTCATCAACTACCGGCGCAGTCACTAAGTCATAACGCTCAAAAGCTTTAGCTGCATCTTCAGCAAAATCTTCCGGATGAAAAACAACCGCATCTTCAGACATCACATCAGCAACTATGGCATCGAGATCACTCACGACCAAGCGTTTAAGCGGTAGCACGCCGCGCAATATATCATGTCGATCAACGACAAATAACTTATCAGTATGATCGGGCAAAGTACCTAAACGTCGCATATAACGCAACGCTACTTCCAAGGTGATATCTTCTCTTATGGTGACAATGTCAAAATCCATAATCGAACCGACGGCATCATCCGTATAAGACAATGCAGACTGTAAACGCGCTCTATTTTGTGCATTTAGGCTATCAAGCAAGTCCTGCAAAACGTCTTTAGGTAAGTCTGGCGCTAAGTCCGCAAGCTCATCGGTATCTAATTGCTCAGCGGCCGCGAATAACTCATCTGAGTCCATATCAGCAATTAGGGTTTGACGCACAGCATCAGACACCTCAAGCAGAATCTCACCATCACGTCCAGCCTTAACTAACTCCCAAACGTCCAGACGCTGCTCAAGTGGTAATGCCTCAAGGATATAAGCAATGTCTGCGGAGTGTAGTGAATCTAGCTTTTTTCGAAGCTCTACTAGATTTTGTTTATGCACCAAAGACTCGACAAGGTCATGGTTGTGCATTGCTTGATTATGTACCAAGTTTTCAACTAATTTATGCTTATCCAACAGCGAGATCACCTGCTGCAGACTGTCGCTTAAACTATCTTTGGATTCTTGAATATCTGCCATGATGACCCGTGTGTGATATGAACTTACGTTAGAGATTTACAATGACTAAAGTAGCATTATGATTTATATTTGGTTAAAATCGAAACGTTCGACTCAATATCCGCGAATTTATTAAGAGTTAAGTACAACTACGTTAAATCAGGAAACAAACCCATTGAGTATAAATCTTCACCTGTATTCAACCTCGCATTGCCATTTATGTGAGCAGGCTGAATCACTACTTGTTACATTATCAAAACAATATGACATTAGCTGGATGCTTGTAGAAATTACTGATGATGCCGAGCTACTAGAAAACTATGGAATAAAAATCCCAGTATTAAAACGCCTGAGTGATCAAAGTGAAATTGTGTGGCCTTTTACTATTGTTGATGTTGAGTGGTTTATTACAGAAGAAACATCTAGTGAATGACAATTCAACAAGTTACCACAAATTAAAAAGCCAGCTGTAGCTGGCTTTTTAATAACTAAATAACAACGCTAGAAATTACTCTGCAACAACTGCTTCAGCACCAACATCTGGACGATCTACTAACTCTACCAAAGCCATAGGGGCATTATCACCGTTGCGGAAGCCGCACTTCAAAATACGCAAGTACCCACCGTTACGTGCTAAATAGCGCGGACCGAGTTCACCAAATAATTTACCAACAATATCGCGATCACGTAAGCGATCAAATGCCAAACGGCGATTTGCTAAAGTTGCAGTTTTACCTAAAGTAATCAAAGGTTCTGCAAACTTACGCAACTCTTTTGCTTTTGGCAAAGTAGTCTTAATAACTTCATGGCGTAGCAATGAAGTGGTCATGTTACGGAACATAGCAGCACGATGACTGCTAGTACGATTTAATTTACGATTGCTATTACCGTGACGCATAGTAATTCCTTAAAGTTTCTTTAACTTGAATAGTTAGCTTGTGATTCAAGCTTTTTCCAGACCAACTGGTGGCCAATTTTCTAACTTCATACCTAACGTTAGGCCACGAGTAGCTAGAACATCTTTAATTTCATTTAGTGATTTACGACCAAGATTTGGCGCTTTTAACAGCTCGTTCTCAGTACGTTGAATCAAATCACCAATGTAAAATATATTTTCAGCTTTTAAGCAATTTGCTGAACGCACAGTCAACTCTAAATCATCAACTGGACGCAATAAAATAGGATCAACTTGTGGCGCTAATTTAACTTCAACCTCACTAGGTGCACCTTCTAAATCAGCAAATACAGACAACTGACCCATCAAGATACGGGCAGCGTCGCGAATCGCTTGTTCAGGCTCAATCACACCATTAGTTTCAACATCCATAACCAACTTATCCAAGTCAGTACGTTGCTCAACACGTGCACTATCAACTTGATAGCTTACTTTATTGATCGGACTAAAAGAAGCATCGACCATGATAAAACCTAAAACACGGTCTTCATCATTTGCTTTTTGACGAACTGGAACTGGCTGATAGCCACGGCCCATTTCAACTTTCACTTCCAAATTGAGCTTGCCACCCTTAGTCAGATGCGCAATTACATGGTTTGGGTTGAAAATTTCAGCATCATGTCCTGCGTCAAAATCACCAGCAGTAACAACACCTTCAACTGTTTTATTAAGCTTTAAAATCGTTTCAGATTTTGTATTGAGTTTAAGTGCGACGCCTTTGAGATTAAGCAGGATGTCCACAACATCCTCCTGCACGCCGTCTAAGGTAGAATACTCATGAACAACACCATCGATTTTAACTTCTGTAATTGCGAAGCCTGGAATTGATGAAAGCAGAACACGACGTAATGCATTACCAAGCGTGTAACCAAAGCCACGTTCCATCGGCTCTAGCGTCACACGTGCACGCAATGGAGATATCACCTCAACATCAACCACACGCGGTTTCAAGTATTCGGTAGGACTGTTTTGCATAGTTATACCTTTAAATTTTCTAATAAATGCTGACATCTGCCAGTAAATACAAGCACTAGCAAGCCATTAACTAGCTCACTAATGCTTGCAATTTATATTTTAATTACTTAGAGTAAAGCTCAACAATCAGTGACTCATTGATTGTTGGTGGCAACTCATCGCGTTGTGGCTTAGCTTTAAAGGTACCTTTAAGCGCTTTAACATCAACTTCCAACCACTCAGGGAAGCCGCGTTGCTCAGCAGCCTCAAGTGCTCCCTTGATACGCAGTTGTGATTTAGATGCTTCAGCAACACTAACCACATCACCAGCTTTAACTTGGTATGAAGGTATATTTACACGCTTGCCGTTAACCAGAATACTATTGTGACGAACAATTTGTCGCGCTTCGGTACGTGATCCGCCCAAACCCATTCTAAAAGTAACGTTATCTAAACGACACTCAAGTAACTGCAGCAAATTCTCGCCAGTAATACCTTTTTTACGATCAGCTTCAGCATAGTAACTACGGAACTGAGCTTCTAACACACCATAAATACGGCGGACTTTTTGTTTTTCACGTAACTGAACACCGTAATCTGACAATCGTTGATTACGACGTTGACCATGTTGACCTGGTGGAAAGTTACGTTTTTCAATTGCACATTTGTCTGTGAAGCATTTTTCAGCTTTTAGAAAAAGCTTCTCGCCTTCACGACGACATTGACGGCATTTAGGGTCTAAATTTCTAGCCAAGGGATTCTCCTGTTATCTCTACAAAGCGAGCGCTAAGCTCAGCTTAAATGCGGCGTTTTTTAGGTGGACGGCAGCCGTTATGCGGCACTGGCGTCACGTCGGTTATGCTGGTAATTTTAAAACCAGCTGCATTAAGTGCGCGCACAGCAGATTCACGACCTGGTCCTGGGCCTTTAATACGCACTTCCAAATTCTTAACACCATTTTCTTGTGCTGACTTACCAGCAACTTCCGCCGCAACTTGAGCAGCAAACGGTGTACTCTTACGCGAACCTTTAAAACCTTGACCACCTGAAGTTGCCCAAGACAACGCATTACCTTGACGGTCTGTAATTGTGATGATGGTGTTATTGAAAGAAGCATGCACATGGGCAATGCCCTCAGCAATATTCTTCTTAACTTTCTTTCTTACGCGTACATTAGCTTTTGCCATGTTGCACTTTCCTTACCAATAAAACTTGCTAGAATTTATAAGCCAACTAGAACTTTTAAAAAGTTATTTAGATTGCTTAATCGCTTTTATAGGACCCTTACGTGTACGAGCGTTTGTTTTAGTACGCTGACCACGAACTGGAAGACCACGACGATGACGCACACCACGGTAGCAGCCTAGATCCATCAGGCGCTTGATGTTCATCGAAACTTCGCGACGCAAATCACCTTCAACCTTAAACTTAGCCACTTCATCACGCAACTTTTCGACGTCTGCATCGTTTAAATCTTTAATTTTTGCAGTTGCTAAAACACCTGCAGCGACACATATTTTTTGTGCCGTGTTACGTCCAATACCAAAAATCGCTGTTAAAGCAATCTCCGTGTGTTTGTTATTAGGGATATTGACCCCTGCAATACGTGCCATACTTTACTCCAGTTTAGGCAAACCAAATAGTTACTGCTTTAAAAAGTCGAGCATTCTATCAGATAAACCTATTTTTATCAATTAGCTAATCTTCTGATCAAAATAACATGTTTGATCAACTTAATTAGTAGATATTACAAATCCACTAATTTGAACATTGATATAAATCAATTATCCTTGGCGTTGTTTATGACGCGGATCTGTACAGATAACACGCACAACGCCACGACGGCGAACAACTTTACAATTACGGCATAATGCTTTTACTGATGCACGAACTCTCATATTTCACTCCATTACTTCTAACTGACTATTTACAAAACATTACTAATGTAATTTATTTAACTAGAAAATTTATTTTCTCGCGCTATAAATCATAAAGCGTCATTTCTACTGCGGTCTTAACTCCAAATAACGCATGGGTAAGACCCCTTTAAAGCCCATCGATGTGTTCCAATAAGGCTATTCTTATTCACCAGCTATTTAATGCCCGGTGTGTTGCCTTTAAAATTAGCTTTCTTAAGCAAGCCCTCATATTGGTTTGACATTAGATGAGATTGCACTTGCGTCATAAAATCCATAGTGACAACCACAATAATCAGCAAAGAAGTACCGCCAAAGTAAAATGGTGTATTAAATTTCAAAATCAAAAATTCAGGTAACAAACATACTAGTGTGATGTACGCGGCTCCAACTAAGGTTAAATGCCCCATAATGCGATCAATATACCTTGCCGTCTGGTCGCCTGGTCTAATTCCCGGCACGAATGCACCACTTTTCTTAAGATTATCAGCAGTATCCTTTGGATTAAACTGCAATGCAGTGTAAAAGAAACAAAAGAATACAATAGCTGACGCAAACAAGAATATGTAAATAGGCTGACCTGGAGAAAGTGCTGCAGCCACATCCTTAAGCCAAAACATACTTTCACTACCGCCAAACCAGCCTGCTAACGTAGCCGGAAATAAAATAATACTAGAAGCAAAAATTGGTGGGATAACGCCCGCCATATTCAGCTTTAATGGCAAGTGCGTAGTTTGTCCACCATAGACTTTATTACCTACTTGGCGCTTAGCATAATTAACAGTGATCTTACGTTGTCCACGCTCTACAAAAACAACCAGAGCCGTTACTAAAATTGTCGCCACTAGCAAGAAAAATGCTAACGGTATACTGAATGCTCCAGTACTTACCATTTCAGCAGTGGAGCTAATAGCACTAGGTAAACCAGCCACGATACCTGCAAAGATAATGATTGAAATACCGTTACCAATGCCACGCTCTGTAATTTGCTCACCTAACCACATCAAAAACATGGTGCCGCATACCAATGTAATTACTGCAGTTAGCCTAAAGGCCATACCAGGGTCAAGTACCAAACCTGGCTGACCTTCCAACATAATTGCAATACCTAACGCTTGAAATGTAGCTAAAAACACCGTGCCATATCGCGTATATTTGGTAATTGTTCTGCGTCCGGCTTCACCTTCTTTTTTCAACTGCTCAAGTTTTGGCGAAACAGCAGCCATCAACTGCATAATAATTGAAGCTGAAATGTACGGCATAATGCCCAAGGCAAACACAGTAAATCTAGAAAGTGCACCGCCCGAGAACATGTTAAACATGCCAAGAATACCGCCACTTTGAGATTCAAATAGCTTTGCTAAGACCTCAGGATCAATTCCAGGAACTGGAATATGAGCGCCTAAGCGGAATACGATTAATGCACCTAAAACAAATAATAGGCGACTTTTAAGTTCGCCCATTTTTGCTGCTGTTTTTAATAATCCTTCTTGTGCCAAAATATAGCCTCTTACGCAGCTTCTAACACTGTGCCGCCAGCAGCTTCAACTGCAGCGCGAGCGCCTTTAGTTATAAGCAAGCCTTGAATATTATATTTAGTAGCTACATCACCAGAAAGAAATATTTTTGCGTTAGTAACCGTACAAGAAACGATATTTGCAGCTTTAAGCGCTAACAAATCAATAACCTCGTTAGGAATTAAAGCTAATTCACTAGTACGCACATGTGCAGTTTTAGCCTTAGTCATAGATTTAAAACCACGTTTTGGCAAACGGCGTTGAATAGGCATTTGACCACCTTCAAAACCAACCTTGTGAAATCCACCTGTACGCGATTTTTGACCTTTATGACCACGACCCGCCGTTTTACCAAAGCCAGAACCAATACCACGACCTACGCGACGACGCTCTGTTTTTGCGCCTTCTGCAGGCTTAATTGTATTTAATTGCATTATCCCTCTACCTTTACGAGATAGCCAACAGCATTAATCATGCCGCGAATTGCTGGTGTGTCTTGTAACTCAACTGTATGACGTATACGACGTAAACCCAACCCTTTAACGGTAGCTTTATGTGCTTCGATACGACCAATAACACTTTTTACAAGCGTTACTTTTATAGTAGATGCTTCTTTTTTTGCCTTAGCCATAATTAGCCTCTAATTTCTTCAACTGATTTACCGCGTTTAGCTGCGATTTCTGCTGGTGTATTCATTGACTCTAAGCCATTTAATGTAGCTCGAACCAAATTGTAAGGATTGGTAGAACCAATACATTTTGCAACAACGTTAGTCACACCCATTACTTCAAAAATTGCGCGCATTGCGCCACCAGCAATAATGCCGGTACCTTCAGAAGCCGGTTGAATAAACACTTTAGCAGCACCATGTACCCCTGTAACTGCATGATGTAACGTACCGTTAGTTAAATTGATTTTCAACATACCACGACGCGCTTCATCCATTGCTTTTTGTACAGCTACTGGCACTTCACGTGCTTTACCTTTACCCATACCAACAGCGCCATCGCCATCGCCAACTACCGTAAGAGCTGCAAAACTCATGATACGACCACCTTTAACCGTTTTACTTACACGATTAACTGCAATCATTTTTTCGCGCAAACCATCAGTCTGCTGCTGTTGCTGTTCCATTTCTCTCGCCATCATTAACCTCTTTAGCAATCAGACCAATTAGAAGGACAAGCCGTTTTCGCGAGCGGCATCTGCCAACGCTTTAATACGACCATGATATTTGTAACCCGAGCGGTCAAAAGCGACAGTAGTAATACCTGCTTTTTTAGCTTTTTCTGCAATGAGTTTACCAATTACAATAGCGGCTTCAATATTGCCACCATTTTTAAGATTCTTACGAACGTCGGCTTCTACCGTTGAAGCACTAGCAATTACTTTATCGCCAGTTTCAGCAATAATTTGCGCGTAAATGTGCGTATTAGTACGATGCACACTCAAGCGTGTAACTTTTAGCTCTGCAATTTTGGCACGGGTTTTACGTGCACGACGCAAGCGATTATTTACGTTGTTCATTTTTTAAGCCTTATTTCTTCTTGGTTTCTTTAATTACAACAACTTCATCGGAATAACGAACACCCTTGCCTTTATATGGCTCTGGTGGACGATAAGCACGAATCTGCGCAGCAACCTGACCAATCACCTGCTTATCAACGCCTGTCAACACGATTTCAGTTGGTGTAGGTGTTGAAACTGTGACACCTACTGGCATCTTGTGGTTAATTGGATGTGAATAGCCCAACTCTAAGTTTAATACAGCACCTTGTGCAGCGGCCTTGTAACCAACGCCAATCAGCGTTAATTTACGTGTAAAGCCCTCTGAAACACCCTTCACCATATTAGCCACTAAGGCACGCACGGTACCTGACATAGCTTGCGAATGCTGAGCATCATTTGCTGCCGCAAAAGTAATTGCATCACCCTCTTTTTTCAGCACAACTGCCGAAGTCAAAGCTTGAGTTAATTTACCTAAAGGACCACTTACATTGATTGCATCAGTACTTAAAACAACATCTACTTTAGCAGGGATAGCTACCGGATTTTTAGCAACACGTGACATTTGCTTCTCCTTAAGCCACTACGCAGAGCACTTCACCACCGATACCGGCAGCTTGAGCTTTACGATCTGTCATTACACCCTTAGATGTAGACATAATTGTCACACCAAGGCCATTCATTACTTTAGGAATCTCTTGAGACCCTTTGTAAACACGCAAACCTGGTTTGCTAATACGCTGAATACGCTCAATAACTGGGCGACCAGCATAATACTTCAAACTAATAGTTAGGGTGGCTTTACCACCTTCAGTTTGCACTGCAAAATCTTCTACATAACCTTCATCTTTAAGCACGCTAGCAATAGCAGTCTTAACATTTGATGAAGGCATAGCAACAACCGCTTTGTTAACCATTTGCGCATTACGAATACGCGTCAACATGTCGGCAATCGGATCACTCATACTCATAGCTATATCCTCCTATTACCAGCTGGCTTTAGTGACGCCTGGCACTTGGCCACTCATCATTAAATCGCGTAATTTACTACGCCCAATACCGAATTTACTAAACACACCACGTGGGCGACCAGTTAAAGCACAACGATTACGAAGACGGACCGGGCTTGAGTTGCGTGGCAGCGCTTGGAATTTCATGCGTGCCTCAAGACGACTTTCAGCCGTAGCAGTAACATCATTCATTGCCGCTTCTAATGCAGCACGTTTTACAGCGAATTTACTTACAGTGGCGCGACGTTTGATTTCGCGCTCTGTCATACAGGTTTTAGCCATGACTTAACCTCTGAAAGGAAAACTAAATGCAGCAAGCAAAGCTTTTGCTTCTTCATCCGTTTTCGCAGTAGTTGTAATTGTGATATTCATTCCGCGAATTGCATCGATCTTATCGTATTCAATTTCAGGGAAAATGATTTGCTCTTTAACACCCATGTTGTAGTTACCACGACCATCAAATGATTTCGCAGAAATACCGCGGAAGTCACGAATACGCGGAATAGCAACAGTTACCAAGCGATCCAAGAATTCGTACATGCGCTCACGGCGCAAAGTAACTTTACAACCCACAGGGTAGTCATCACGAATTTTAAATGCAGCTACTGATTTTTTAGCTTTAGTCACAATTGCTTTTTGACCAGCAATTTTTTCCATATCGCCAACAGCATGTTCCATTACCTTTTTATCCGCAACCGCTTCGCCCACACCCATATTAAGTGTGATTTTATCAATGCGAGGCACCTGCATGACTGAAGTGTATCCAAATTGCTCAGTCATTGCTTTTACAACTGAGTCTTTATAAAAATCTTTTAAGCGCGCCATAACTCTTCCTATGCGTCCACTGCTTCGCCATTAGATTTGAATACGCGAATTTTGCGCCCATCATCCAATGTTTTGAAGCCTACGCGATCACCTTTTTGGGTCGCGCTGTTAAATAAAGCAACATTTGAAATGTCTAATGGCATTTCTTTAGCAATGATGCCGCCAGCAATACCTTTCATCGGGTTTGCTTTTGCATGTTTCTTAACTAAGTTAAGACCCTCTACAATCACATGGCCTGAATCAAGAATGCTAACAACTGCACCTTGCTTACCCTTGTCTTTACCGGTATTTAAGATGACCAAATCACCCTTACGAATTTTGTTCATGTGAGCTCCTACAACACTTCTGGTGCTAATGAAACGATTTTCATGAATTTTTCAGTACGCAATTCACGTGTCACTGGCCCAAAAATACGTGTGCCAATCGGTTCAAGTTTATTATTTAACAGAACGGCAGCATTGCTATCGAACTTAACCAAAGAGCCGTCTGGACGACGAACACCCTTAGCTGTACGTACAACCACTGCACTATATACTTCGCCTTTTTTTACGCGACCACGCGGGGCAGCATCTTTGATGCTCACCTTAATGATGTCGCCGATACCGGCGTAACGACGCTTAGAACCACCTAACACTTTGATGCATTGCACAGAGCGCGCACCAGTGTTGTCGGCAACTTCCAGCCGAGATTGCATTTGAATCATGAGATAAACTCCAACTTAATCCGTTAAAACCAACACCAGCCATTTTTAACGAAAAAATAAACTTAACGTTAACACGGCCGATAGACCCGGTCAGTATTGGGGTGAGAGCTTAAGACCTTATTGATTAGATAAAGGTCGCTCACCTGAATAGCCAAACATTATAACTTGCATTGTTTTATTGTGCAATTACTAATCTAAGTAATTGCACAATAATCTAAACTTATCTTAAGCTGTTTTTACAACCCAAGATTTAGTTTTAGAAAGCGGACGGCTTTCAACAATAGTTACCAAATCACCTTCTTTACAACTATTGGTTTCATCGTGTGCATGAAACTTTTTAGACTGGCGAATAACTTTACCAATCAATGGATGTTTCACTTTACGCTCAACCAACACCGTAACTGTTTTGTCCATTTTATCGCTTGTTACGCGACCGCTAAGGGTACGTACTACTTTTGAAGTTTCAGTCATTATTACGCCTGTTTCGCTTTCTCAGCTAATACAAGCTTAACACGCGCTACATCTTTGCGTACTTTACCTAGCTGGTCTACTTTAGATAACTGCTGAGTAGCTACTTGCATACGAAGTGAGAATTGCGCACGACGCAAATCAATCAATTCTGCATTTAGCTCTTCAACGCTTTTTGCTCTTAAATCGGTTGCTTTCATTTCTAGCTTCCTATCTGACGTGTCATGAACGTAGTTTCAATTGGCAACTTAGCAGCAGCCAAACGGAAAGCCTCACGCGCAAGCTCTTCACTCACGCCGTCCATTTCATACAACATTTTACCCGGCTGGATTTGTGCTACGTAGAACTCGGTACTACCTTTACCGTTACCCATACGCACTTCAGCTGGTTTTTTAGAAATTGGTTGATCTGGAAAAATACGAATCCATACACGACCGCCACGTTTAATGTGACGAGTCATAACGCGACGCGCAGCTTCAATCTGACGGGCCGTTAAGCGACCGCGTCCTATTGCTTTTAAGCCAAAATCACCAAAACTTACTTTATTACCCGTAGTTGCAATGCCCTTGTTGCGGCCTTTTTGCATTTTACGGTATTTTTGTCTAGACGGTTGTAGCATCTTTAGCCCTCGGCTTTCTTACTTTTCTCTCTGGCTCAGCAACTGGTGTTGTAGTTGCACCTATTGGCGCTTGTACATTACCTGCAAAGATTTCACCTTTGAATACCCAAACTTTGATACCAATAATACCGTAGGTTGTTAATGCCTCGGCAACACCGTAATCAATGTCTGCGCGCAATGTATGTAATGGCACTCGGCCTTCACGATACCATTCAGTACGTGCGATTTCGATTCCATTCAGGCGACCAGAACTCATGATTTTGATACCTTGAGCACCCAAACGCATTGCATTTTGCATAGCGCGCTTCATGGCACGACGGAACATAACACGTTTTTCAAGTTGCTGAGCAATCGATTGCGCAATCAAAGTAGCGTCTAATTCCGGCTTACGCACCTCTTCAATATTGAGATGCACAGGCACGCCCATCAATCCTTGCAAAGTAGCACGCAATGACTCTATGTCTTCACCTTTTTTACCGATAACAACACCAGGGCGCGCACTGTAAATAGTAATTTTTGCATTCTTTGCAGGACGCTCAATTAAAATACGGCTAACCGCAGCATTGGCTAATTTTTTATTTAAAAACTCACGTACTTTAATGTCGCCTTGCAACATTGCAGGGAAGTTTTTACTATTGGCGTACCAACGTGAGGCCCAGTTTTTTTGGACGCTCAGACGGAAACCAATTGGATGAATTTTCTGACCCATGATTATCCCTTAGTTACCGACTGTCACATGAATGTGACAGGTTGGTTTAGTAATACGACCAGCACGACCTTTTGCACGTGGGCGAATACGTTTAAGCACAATGCCTTTATCAACATAAATTGAAGTTACCTTCAATTCGTCAATATCAGCCCCATTGTTATGTTCAGCGTTAGCAATTGCAGACTCAACAACCTTCTTGATAATTTCAGCGCCTTTTTTAGGCGTAAAATTTAAGATATTGAGCGCATGATCAACTTTCTTGCCACGTACCAGGTCTGCCACCAATCTAGCTTTTTGCGGAGAAAGATGAACGCCTTTTAATATTGCAGATACTTGCATCATCAGCTCCTATTTCTTAGCTTTTTTGTCGGCTGCATGCCCCTTGAATGTGCGTGTTAACGCAAATTCACCGAGCTTGTGACCTACCATGTTTTCAGAAATCAACACTGGAATGTGTTGCTTACCATTATGAATTGCAATAGTAAGACCAATAAAATCTGGGAAAATTGTAGAACGACGTGACCAGGTTTTAATTGGTTTACGGTCGCGTGTTGCAGCTGCAACTTCTACTTTTTTTGCCAAATGACCATCAATAAATGGACCTTTTTTAAGTGAACGTGCCATATGATTACCTTACGCCTCTCGGACGACGACTAATTCGCATATTATCGGTACGCTTACTACTACGTGTACGATAACCCTTAGTTTTAACACCCCATGGGCTAACTGGATTCATACCAGCTGCTGTTTTACCTTCACCACCACCGTGCGGGTGATCAACCGGGTTCATCACCACACCGCGAACGGTTGGACGAACACCACGCCAGCGCATAGCACCAGCTTTACCAATTGAACGAAGTGAATGCTCTTCATTGCCAACTTCACCTAAGGTTGCTTTGCAATCCACGTGTACACGGCGAACTTCGCCAGAACGTAAACGTAATTGCGCATAGCTACCTTCACGTGCAAGCAATTGCACAGAGGTGCCGGCTGAACGTGCTAGTTGCGCACCTTTGCCAGGCTGCAATTCGATACAATGAATTGTGCTACCCACTGGGATATTACGTAGCGGCATTGCGTTACCAATTTTGATAGGCGCATCAGAGCCACTAATTAGTTGCGCACCTGCGGCAACGCCGCGTGGAGCAATAATATAACGGCGCTCACCATCAGCATACACAAGCAATGCAATGTGCGCTGTGCGGTTTGGATCATATTCAATATGCTCCACTTTCGCTGGAATGCCATCCTTATTGCGACGGAAGTCGATTAAACGATAATGCTGCTTATGACCACCACCTTGGTGACGGGTTGTAATATGACCGTTGTTATTACGGCCTGCATGTTTACTTTGACTTTCCAACAGCGGTGCGTGTGGTTTACCCTTGTAAAGGTCAGGTGTTACCACCTTAACTACACCACGACGACCCGGGGACGTTGGCTTAACTTTAACTAATGCCATCTCATCTCTCCTTATTCGGCCGCTGCGAAGTTGATTTCTTGACCCGGCTTCAAGCTAACATAAGCTTTTTTCCAGTCTTTACGCTTGCCTGTACTTTTGCCAGCGCGCTTTGTTTTACCTTCAACGTTGATCGTAGCAACTTTTTCAACCTCAACCTTGAAAATAAGTTCAACCGCAGCTTTAATTTCAGGCTTAGTTGCGTCGGTACGCACCTTGAAAGCGATCTGTTGATGTTTATCAGCAATATAAGTCGCTTTTTCAGTAATCTGCGGCGCTAAAATTACCTGCAATAAACGGTCTTGAGTTTTAGTAATAGCGGTCATCATGCTAGCATCTCCTCAAGTTTTTTCACGGCAGCAGCAGTTGCCACTACATTAGGGAAACGCACCAAGCTGACTGGGTCAGCAAATTGCGCATCAACTACCATCACGTTAATGAGGTTGCGTGAAGATAAATATAAGTTTTCATCAAAACCATCGGTCAGCACTAATACGCCGCCTTCATAACCCAAACCTTTGATTTTTTCAGCCAAAGCTTTAGTTTTAGGTGTAGTTACCACAAATTCTTCAACTACATTTAAACGCTCTTGACGAACCAACTCAGATAAAATGGTTTGCATACCAGCACGGTAAGCTTTACGGTTTATTTTATGACTAAAATTTTCTAGTGGTGAACTAGGGAACGCACGACCACCTCCACGCCAGATTGGGCTAGACGTCATACCAGCACGCGCATTACCCGTTCCTTTTTGCGCATAAGGTTTATGCGTAGTATGCGCAACATTGCCACGACCTTTTTGTGCTCGGGTTGCAGTACGGGCATTTGCCATGTACGCAACAACCACTTGATGCACTAAAGCCTCGTTAAATTCACGACCAAAAGTTTCATCAGAAACAGTCATGCCTTTTTTAGCAAGCTTGCCGCTTTTATCGACTAATTTGAGTTCCATTATTTCATCCCCTTCTGAAGCTTAGCTTTAATAGCCGGACGCACTACAACGTCTCCGCCTTTAGAGCCAGGGACTGCACCTTTAATCAACAACAGGTTACGCTCAACATCAACACGTACGATTTCCAGGTTTTGCGTAGTGACTTTAGTAGCCCCTAAGTGACCAGGCATGCGCTTACCTGGGAATACTCGGCCAGGGTCTTGTGCCATACCGATAGAACCAGGTACGTTATGTGATTTAGAGTTACCATGAGATGCACGGTTAGATTTAAAGTGGTGGCGCTTAATTGCACCAGCAAAGCCTTTACCCAAAGATGTACCAGTAACGTCAACCATCTGACCTACCTGGAAAATATCTACAGTGATATTTGCACCGGCAGTGTAATTAGCTAAAACTTCGCTCGTTACTGGGAATTCATGAATACCAGCACCAGCAGCAGAACCTGTCTTGGCATAATGCCCAGTCAGCGCTTTGTTGATGCGGCTAGCACGACGCGTACCATAAGCAACCTGAAGGCCTGTATAGCCGTCGCTTGCGACCGTCTTGATCTGTGTCACGCGGTTAGGTACAACTTCCAACACGGTTACCGGGATGCTTGCGCCATCATCAGTAAACACGCGGGTCATACCCACTTTGCGACCAATAAGCCCTAAGCTCATGATCGTTTCCTTATATTTTAGTTAAAAAGTCGATTACAATTGACCGACTTCTGTGAAAGAGCGCGGATTATACCGAACTCCAGAATACTTTACAACCGGTTCTTTACAACTTATAGTTTAATTTCAACATCAACACCAGCTGGTAAATCCAATTTCATTAACGCATCCACTGTTTTATCGGTAGGATCAACAATATCCATCAGACGCTGGTGGGTACGGATTTCAAATTGATCGCGTGATGTTTTGTTTACGTGTGGTGAACGTAAAATATCAAAACGCTCAATACGTGTTGGTAATGGCACTGGACCCTTAACTACAGCACCAGTACGTTTTGCTGTTTCTACAATTTCCTGAGCAGATTGATCAATCAAACGATAATCAAATGCTTTCAAGCGGATACGAATTTTTTGAGCTGCCATTTTACTTTTCCTTAAAGAGCGAAGCGGCAGAGTTCACTCTGCCGCTTAATTAACTTACAAAATCACATAAACGTGAATAATACCTAGATTACTTATTCAATAATCTTAGCAACTACACCAGCACCAACAGTACGACCACCTTCACGAATAGCGAAGCGTAAACCCTCTTCCATCGCGATAGGCGCAATCAATGTAACTACGATAGAAACGTTATCACCCGGCATTACCATTTCTGTGCCTTCTGGTAATTCTACAGCACCAGTTACATCAGTAGTGCGGAAGTAGAATTGTGGGCGGTAGCCTTGGAAGAATGGTGTGTGACGGCCACCTTCGTCTTTACCTAGCACGTAAATT
>Ga0172380_10004296_pt1 | contig 18454 bp, 15 predicted proteins | sample Leawe162metaG_FD_119747 | JGI IMG/M metagenome (GOLD analysis project Ga0172380, IMG submission 119747) | Leachate microbial communities from a municipal landfill in Southern Ontario, Canada - Leachate well 162 metaG | ecosystem: Engineered > Solid waste > Landfill > Unclassified | place... | reverse complement strand
GATGGCGAAAGCGCATGGGGCGGGACAAGCAGACCGCCGCGAGCGTGACGATTGACGATGCGCAGGGCGAGCATGGGCAGGCCTGCGCTATGAACGCCTCGCGCCATCACGCGATCGCGCCGGAGCCCGGCGACGAACCGCCTTCCAGCACGAATTCGGCGCAGCAGTAGCGGAATACCCGGCGGGCGGCGGGCGAGACCGCGACGAAATTCGGCCGCATGCCCATTTTCGTTTGCCAGCCGAACAGCAGCAGCACGAGACCGACGAAGGCGCTGTCGATTTGACTCACATTGCCCAGGTCCAGCCAGACCTCGCGGGCCGTTGCGGCGGCCGCGGCAAATTCGCGACGCAGCGGTTCGAGTTGATCGTTCCCCCAGTCGCCTTGCAGGCGCAGCATCAGGACGCCCTGGTGGGACGTGCGATCCATCTTCGGGTCGGGCCTGTTCGCGAACCGCCGTCGATGACGCCGCAGATGGATGGCATGGGGCAGCACCCGGGTCGTCAGCAGGCGCACCAGTGCCAGTCCGTCGCCGGCGTAGCGGCGCCAGAGCCCGGGTTCCTCCTTGATCCGCCAAAGCCATTCCAGTCCGGCTTCCTGTACCCATGCCGGTGCGCGGCCGACCGAACCGGCAACGAAATTCACCACCGCGCCGAGATGGCTGACCACCGGCACGCGCAGGCGCGTCAGGTTGCGTACGATCCACGCCTGTCCTTTGCGGGCACCGAGCGCCACGACGAGGAAATCCGCCCCGCTGGCGTTGATCGCCGCAATGACCGGGTCCGCGCTCATGGCCTCGACATCGCCCATGCCGGGGTAATGGAAGCCCGCGCAGCGCAGCCCGCGCTTCTCCTCGTTCAGCCGCCGGCAGGCCGCCTCGGCCGCACCTGCGGGCCCGCCGAAGAAATACACCGAAAGGGGTCGCGCGGCATCGGCGCGCAGTGCCTCGAACAGCGTCGAGCCGGCGACCCGCTCGCGGATCGGCATGCCGAGCAGCCGCGCGATCCACACCAGCGGCATGCCGTCGGCGACGCTCAGGTCGCTCTGGATCACCGCGTCGCGAAACGCCGCGTCGGTCCCGCAGGCGATCAGGAAGTTGAGGTTTGGCGTCGATACGAAGCAGGGGATTCGCGCCACGGCCGCGGCGCGAATCCGCGCCAGCGCATCGTTGGTATCGACCATGTCGATCGGCACGCCGAGCAGGCAATGGACGTGACGCCGGAAATCGGGAGGGCTCACTCGCATTGGTGCGTTTGGGCGTGCATCGCCACCTTCGAGCTTCATCCCGCGGCTACCGACTCGACGCGGGCCGCTACAGCCGCCAGACCCTGAGACCTTGCGCTTCCAGCGCCCGGCGATCGAACCTGGACTTCACGTCGATGAAGCTGCCGCCCTGAATCACCTTCGACAGCAGTTGTTGCAGGGGCATGTCGAGATACTCCCGGTGCGCCACGGCGAGGATCAGCGCATCAGCCTGCGGCAGGTCCTCCCATCCGGTGAGGCTCGCCGCGTATTCATGCCGCACCTCGGCGGCATCGGCGAGCGGGTCGTGGAGAAACACTTCCACACCGAAGCCTTCCAGTTCATGCAGGATGTCCACCACCTTGGTGTTGCGGATGTCGCTGCAGTTTTCCTTGAAGCTCAGGCCGAGGATATTGACCCGCGCGCGCTTCACCGGCCCACCGCTGCGGATGATGTGCTTCACCGTCTGTTCGGCGACGAATTTGGCCACGCCGTCGTTGATGCGTCGGCCGGCGAGGATCACCTGCGGGTGGTAGCCGATCATCTCGGCCTTGTGCGTCAGGTAGTAGGGATCGACACCTATGCAGTGTCCGCCCACCAGGCCGGGGCGGAAGTCGAGGAAATTCCACTTCGTGCCGGCCGCCTCCAGCACTTCCAGCGTATCGATGCCCAGCTTGTCGAAGATGATGGCCAACTCGTTCATCAGGGCGATATTCAGATCGCGCTGGGTGTTCTCGATTACCTTGGCTGCCTCGGCTGCCTTGATCGACGAAGCCCGATGCACGCCGGGCACCACGATCTTCTCGTAGAGTTTCGCCACCGTGTCGAGCGTTTCCGGCGTATCGCCGGAAACGACTTTCAGGATCCTGGTCAGCGTGTGTTCGTGGTCGCCCGGATTGATGCGCTCCGGCGAATAGCCGACGAAGAAGTCCTGCTTCCAGGTCATCCCGGAGGCCTTCTCCAGCACCGGGATGCAGATCTCCTCGGTGGCACCCGGATACACCGTGGACTCGAAGACCACGACGGTGCCCTGCTTCATGTGTCTGCCGGTCGTCTCGCTGGCCCCGATCAAGGGCGCGAAGTCCGGCCGATGCGCCGCGTCCACCGGGGTCGGCACGGCGACGATGACGATGTCGGCATCGCCCAGCCGCTGCGGGTCGGCGGTGTATTCGGCATGCAGGGCAAGGGCCATGTCGCCGTCCGACAGTTCCCGCGACGGGTCGATGCCGCGCCGGCAGGATTCGACCTTGGCGACCGAGATGTCGAAGCCGATGCAGCGCTCGTGCTTGCCGAATTCCACCACCAGGGGCAAGCCGACATAGCCCAGGCCGATTACTGCGATAGTCATTGGGACGCTTTCTGCCGACTCAGTACGGCGCGGAAAATCGAACGTCGGCAGCGGCGCTGTCGATTTCTTCAATGGCCTGCTTCTTCCCGACCAGCAAGGCGCGCCGCTGGTAGCGACGCAGGAAGGTGCGGAACTCCGGATCGTCGTAACGCGGCTTGCCCTGCAGCGCACTGCGCAGCCATCCCCAGAGGATCGCCAGGCCGCCGAGTACGTAAGGTTTCTCGGGAATCCGGTAAATCGCCGTCGCGATCATCCACAGCAGGCCGGTGCCCATGAAGTATTGGCCATAGCCGTGGCGCGTGCGGCCGACGTAGATGCTGACCTGGCTGGAGCCCATCGGGCGCAGATGCACGAAGCGCAGTTCCGGATCGTCCCAACTCACCGCGATCCAGCCCCGCATGCGGCAGCGATGGCAGTCGATGCCGTCCCACATCACTTCGCGCACGAAGCCGCCGATGCCGCGAAAGCAGGACATCCTGTAGAACTTCGAGGCGCCGATCGAGTTTTCGTCGCCGTGCCGTTCCGAGACGAGTTCGCCATTGCGCTCGATATAGGCCTTGCCGCTGCATGTCGCAATGCGCGCGTCTGCTTCCATGCGCCGGATCAGGTCTTCGAAGTAGCGCGTTGGCAGCCTCAGATCGAGGTCGAGCTTGCACAGGTAGTCGTAGGCGTCTGGATCGATGGTCTCGTAGCCGGCGTAGAAAGCATCGATCACGCCGGGGCCAACGGCACGCTGGCCTCGATCCCTGCGGGTCACGACCCGGATCCAGTCGTGCCGCTGCCGGTATTCATCGAGTATCCGCGACGTCGCGTCGGTGGACCCGTCATCGACGATCACCCAGCAGGCGGGACGCAGCGACTGGGCGACGACGCTGTCCAGCGTCTGGCGCATGAAATCCGCTTCGTTGCGGCAAGGAGAGATCAGGATATAACGTCGGTTCATGGCTTGGATCGCAAGCGGTCAATCAGTGTCGAAGCAAACAATCTACTCATCCTGCAGATGCGGGCCCAGAGGCCACACGAAGCCCACCGCGCAACAGCAGAGGTCCGACACCAACCTGATATTTCCAGCCTTGGCGGTCAAAGGAGGCAGATACTAGCTGGCAATTGTTTCATTTGCATGGCCGCTGCATTAGGTCTGGCTCTCACGAATTTCCGCCGGAATGCCCAATGCCGTCTTGCCGGCGGGCACATCCCGCAAGACCACGGCATTGGCGCCAATGCGGGCGTGATCGCCAATCCTTATTTCACCAAGAATCTTGGCTCCAGCGCCGATGTCGACATGGCCACCGATATGGGGCGCACCGCCTTCCCCTCGGGTACCAATTGTTACTTGCTGAAAGATAAGGCAGTTCGGGCCAATTCTCGCTTCGGGATGAATCACCACCCCATTGGGATGTGGCAGCAACAATCCACCGCCGATATTGCTGTTGAGTGGAATATCGGCTCCTGTGACAATGCTCCAAAAGCGATGGCGAACAACCGCCGATTTCCTCATGAGGCTGCTCCATAGGCATCGGGAACCGGCATGATGCTGATACGAGCGGATGCTGGCTAGCAACGAGCGGGACGGACTCCAGCGCCGCACGCTCTTTTGCTCCCGCGACCAGTCGGGTGTCGCCGCCGATATCTCAGTCATTTGCGTTCCACCTACCGCCCGATCAATTTGTCGTGGCCACCAACCAGATGCTGTACGAGCCGGTCGAGATTTACCTTTGAGCCAAACTCCGCACGCACATGGGCCTCGGCCCGCTCGGTCAATCGATGTTGCAGCTCCGGCGCGTCGAGCAGGCGGTCGATCTGCGCCGCCAGGTCCGCGGGAGTATTCGCTGCCGCGAGCAGGCCCGTCTCGCCGTCGATCACCAGCTCCGGAATGCCGGACAGGTGCGTCGATATGACCGGAACGCGCTGGGACATCGCCTCCATCAGCACCACGGGAATGCCATCCATGTCGCCATTGGCGTCCGGCTTGCAGGCCAGCACGAAGGCATCAAGGCCGTGCATCCATTCCCGCACCCGCGCATGCGGCATGTTGCCTTCGAAGCGGACGCGCTCGCCCAGGCCGAGCCTGCCGACCAGCCCCTCCAGCTCTTGGCGCAGCGGGCCGTCGCCGGCGATGCTCAGCTCGATGCGATAGCTGCGGTCGCGCAACTGGCCGACTGCCCGGATCAGGTCATCGACGCCCTTCTTTTCGACCAGCCTGCCCAGTGTGCCTATGCGATAGGAAAGTCGGCGCTGGAAGGACGGCGCCGGTTCGCGAATTGAGAAGCTCACGCCGCAGCGCATCACCGCGAGCTTGTCCGCGGCGACGCCGAGACCTTCGAGATAGGCGCGGTTGTACTCCGATATGGTCAGCAGCTTCGCCGCGCGCGCGGCCTTGCGCGGCAGCAGCAGGCCCCGCTCGAAAATGTCGTTGGCGTGCGCCATCACGGTGAATGGAATCCCGGCCATGGCGGCCGCATACATGCCGATCTGCGTCGGGACGTGGGCAAAGTGGATATGCAGGTGGGTGCAGCGCTGCTCGACGAGCTGGTCGGCGAGTCGCGCGCCGGCCAGGAACTGGAAGGCCAGCTTCCAGGAATCCGGCTGCAACAGCCCGCATTCGCGCATGTCGCCGAGCAGCCAGCCGAGCGCTCGCGGCGTTCCGCGCAGGAAGGGCAGGTGTGCCAGACCCATCAGCGCCAGGAGCGGCTTCGACCGGGCGTAGAGATGGCGAACCCGCCCGGCAAGCGCCTCCTGCCCCTCGGCGGCGTGCCGCGGACGATGGACCGAGAAGGGAACGACGGTAATTCCGCGCCGCTCGATCCCGAGCATTTCCTCGTAGACGAAGGTTGCGGAAAGGGCTGGTATCTCCGGCGCAAGATAGGCGATCGTTGCGCAATATGGGGTTTGCGTCACCGCGCCCGAGGTGTCGGAACAGGGATTTTCAGGCATGGCTATTTGTACTCGATCAGCCGGGACCCGCTGCCGGCGGCATGGTGAATCCGGAACTTGATGTTGCCCATGGCTTCGGGAAACTTTCCCAGCACGATGAACAGCGCCCGCAGCCAGCGCTGGCGCGGCGGACGGCTGCCGCTCATGCCCAGCCGAACGATTTGAAGCGGATAGGCCGCCAGCGGCAGCAGGCCCCACGCGCCCCATCCCGCCAAGCCGAGAACCGCGGTTGACGGCAGCGCGACCCCCCACACCAGGGCGCTGCACGATTCACGCACGCGATGCCGTTCGGGCCCCGAGCCATGCAGGAAGGCGCCTTCGGCGAAGGCGTAGCCGGCGCGGATGCTGCGTTGCCACCACTGCCCGAAACGAGTCATCGCGGCATCGTGCAGCGCCATGTCGTCGGCCAGTCGCCAGATCGCCCAACCTTGTGCCCGCAGCCTGAGGCACAGCTCGGGCTCCTCTCCGGCAATCAAGTCCTCCCGGTAGCCGCCCGATGCGTCCAGTGGCGGCACCCGCGCCATGGCGATTCCGCCGCAGGCGCGACTCCGTCCCGCGGGGGCATCCCATTCGATATCGCACAGCAGGTTGTAGATCGAACGCTCCGGGTGGCGTTCGCGCAGCCTGCCGCAAACCATGGCCACGTCGGGCCTGGCATCCAGCAGCGCGGCGGCTTTCTCCAGCCAGCCGGCGGCCAGCTCGCAATCGCCGTCTACGAACTGCACGCAAGCCAATTCCGGCTGCAGGAGTTTCAGCCGCCGATACCCGGCATTGCGCGCGCGCGCTGCCGTGAAGGGAAGGCGCAGGTCGAGTTCGACGACCTCGACCTGCATCGAGCGGGCCATCGCGACCGACCCATCGGTCGATCCCGAATCGACGTAGACGACCGATGGCGTCGTCCCGACGATCGAATCGAAGCAGCGGCGCAAACGCTCGCCCTCGTTGCGGCCGATGACGACGACGCCGGGCGTCATCGCCGCGCTACCGTCGTGGCGTGCGGCGAAATCCTGCCATCCAGAATCGCGCGCAGGTCGCCCCACAGCAGATCGACCATGAAGCGTTGCGGATCGGCGTGCCGCCCTTGCCGGGTCATTCCGAGCGCGCAGCGCAGCAGGAAGGACAGGCGTCCGGCGGCCCACAGCAGGTCCGCCAGCAGCAGACCGCCGACGCCGTGGTGCTTGACGAAGAAGCGGCGGCGCGAATCGTACCAATAGGCGCCGCGGCGTTGCGCCGCGGCGCGAATGCCGGTGGACGCCCCTTCGAGGTGTAATACCCTGGATTGCGGCACGTAGCACACGGACCATCCGGACGCGCGGGCGCGGCAACAGAAGTCGACCTCCTCGAAATAGAGGAAATAGCCTTCGTCCATGGGCCCGATCGCGGCGATCACTTCGCGGCGGATGATCATGCTTGCCCCCGAGACCCAGTCGCATTCGTGCGCCTCGCTGCGGGCCGGCGGCGATACCGCATGGCGCCGCAGCAGGCGGCTGAGCGGGCCGAGGCGCGCCGCGCCATCGAGTTCGCCGAGCGGCGACGGCGTTCGATGCGCCGAGCAGTCGACACCGCCGGCGGCGTTTTCGAGCAGGCTGCCGCCGATCCCGGCGCGCGGATGCGCGTCCATGAAATCGACCAGCGCGGATAGTGCGCCGGGCCGCACCAGCGTATCCGGATTGAGCAGCAGCACGTAATCAGGCGGACACGCCGGGCCGAGGGCGGCCGCGATGCCTGCATTGTTGCCGTAGGCAAAGCCGCCGTTGCGCGGCAGCGCCAGAAGCTCCACCCAGCCCGACCAGCCATTGCCGGCGATTGCCGTCGCCAGTCGCTCCAGCGAACCATCGCCCGAAGCGTTGTCGGCCACGATCACCCGCGTGCGCCGATCACCCGTCTGCGGCGACAGCGAGCGCAGGCAATCGACCGCGAGCTCGGCGGTCCGGTAGTTGACGATGACGATGCACAGACGCGGGTGCATGCCGGCCTGTGGCGATTCAGCGGTCTGCATGTTCGCCTTCGATCCGATCGCCGCTGCCGGCGGCATTCTCGTTTGGCTGCCGGCAGGCATCGATCAGCACACGCTCGAAACCCGTCGCCGACGCTTCCCATGAGACCGGTGCCACGGTACGGAAGGCGCGATCCGACATCTGGCGCCACGCCGCCTCGGTCAGCGCCAGGATGGTCCGCACGCCGGCGACCAGGCCCTCAACATCGTCGATGTCCGCCAGCATGCCGTTGTCACCATCCACCACCGCCTCCGCCGGCCAGCCCGTGCGTGTCGATACGACCGGGGTGCGGCAGGCCATCGCTTCCATGGCGGGCAGGTTGAAGCCTTCGCTGCGGCTGGTAGCGAGCCAGACGTCGCAGCGGGCATAGATGCCCCTGATTTCGTCCTGCGGCGGCGCGACGATGGCCTCGATTCCGGGGTCGAGCACGGCAGAACCCGATGGCGGACTGCTGCCGAAGCAGATCACGCGCAGGGCCGGATAGTCCTGCCGGAGTTGCCGTATCACTGTCAGCACGATGTCGAGTCCTTTCAGCGGCAGCTCGGAGAACAGGAAGCCGACCGTGGGCCGGTCCTGCCTGCCGCGCGGCGGCGCATGGAACTGCCGGTGATCCACTGCGTTCGGCACCACGGCCGCCGTCGCATCGCCATAGCGTTCGCGCATGACATCCCGCAGCCACCGCGCCACCACGATCTTGCGCAAGGGCAGGCGGTAGCTCTGCTCCACACGGGCGACCGGCAGATGGGGAAAGACCTCGTGCCCCTGCACGAAATAGATCTTGGCGCCCTTCCGCGGGCCGAGCCCGTTCACCCATTCGGCGGTTTCCCACCAGGTCGCGATCACGACATCGGCATCGGGGACGTCGGCATCCATGGGCGCCCGGCGCGACTCCAGCATCCGGTGCTCGGCTGGCGTGGCGTCGAGATGCGACCGCGGGCGGGCGTCCCGCGGCCAGCCGCGACCCAGCAGCAGCGACTTGATCCGGCGGCGCAGCGGTACCACGGCGGAAGGTTGCGAAATCAGGGTGACGCGATGGCCTCGTTCCGCGAGCAGCCGGGCGTGGATCGCGACGACCTTGATGCCGCCGCTCAGGTTGGGGGTCGGAAGGATGAAGGTGATGCGCATGGGGGCTATCCGGTGTGGACTCCGGCGCGAACGGTCGGAGGCTGCGGGCCCTTGCGGATGACATAGCAGGCGATCTCGCCGGTGAGGCGATTCAAGGGCAGCAGGTCGAGCAGCCTGCGCCGCACGCCCATGCCGCCATCATGGCGGGGAACATCGCTCCGCCGCGGCCAGTCGACGCGCGAGTAGGCAATCGTTTCAATGGTCGCGGTCGTCGTCCGGCAGCAGCGCTCGATCGTCCAGGGAAAGATCGGGGTCGCGTGATAGCAGCCGACGAAGGACTCTTCGCGGAAATAGGGAAACAGACCGCCCAGCAGGTAGGAGAAGCGGCTGGGTAGGCTGGCCACATTCGGCGTGGTGACCACCAGCATCCCGTTTTCGCTCAGGACCCGGATCGCCTCGCGGATGAAATTCCAGGGATTCTCAAGGTGCTCGATGACTTCCACCGCGAGCACGACGTCGAACAGCCCGTCGCCGAGGGGCAGGTCATGGTTCAGGTCGGCGCGGGTGCAGGCGAGACCTTGCGCGACGAAATGCTCGGGATGCAGGTCGACACTCGATACCGCGTATCCCGTTGCATCGAGCAGCCACGAAATGCCGCCGCGCCCGGCACCGACGTTGAGGACCCGGCCCGCTGCCGGGAGCGCGTCGAACACGGTTTCCCAGGTTCGCGGGGCAGCCTGGGGCCGCATGTGCTCCGGCAGGCGAGCCATCGCGCCGGCGAGCGGTCGCGGCGGACGTGCGGCACTGAGATCGGCGAGACTGGCGTGCTGGATTGTCATCGTTGGGGTTCCCGGAAATGGTGGAGGACGCCGGTCATGTCCAGCCGAACTTGCCGGCGATCAGAGTGAAGGCGGCGCCCGCTGCGATCCCCAGGGGCAGCGCCGGCAGCACGATCAGCTCGCGGCGAATGTCGAGCAGTCCGTGGGTGAGCTTGAAATGAAGTATCGGCAGCAGGCTGAAAGCACGATGCAGCGCGATGGCCCAGAGCGCGGCAGTGAAACCGAAAGCGTGAAATGCCAGCGGCACCAGCGTGAACAGGGCAATCCCGCGCGCCACGATCTGGCCGGACAGGATGCGCGGCTTGCCCAGGGCCAGGCAGCACATTTCCGTTACGCCGTAGCGGATGAAAAACAGCGAGCAGGACAGGATGCCCACGATGGGACCGGCGGCGGCGTAGCGATCGTCGAAGAGTACCCTGACCACCGCATCGCCACCGGCAAACAGCATTCCGGCGGCGAACAGCGCCAGCAGATCGACGGGAAGGCGAAAGCGGTAGTAGGCGGTCCTGAATTCCGCCGGCCGTTCGCGGGCAACCTCGCTCAGCGCGGGAAATGAGACCGCGCCGAGCAGCTTGCTGATCACCAGCGCGGCGGCATCGACGATCAGGAAGGCAATGGCGTAGAGGCCAAGAGCCGCGGTGTCGACCAGTCCGCCGAGCAGCAGGCGATCGCCGCTGTTGACGGCGAAGCCGAGCACGGAAGTCAGGAATATCCACTTGCCGAAGTGGATGATTTCCCTGAAGGCGTCTGCGTTCCATATCCAGCGATCGTTTGCGCCCGGCAACAGCAGGTGGCTCAGCAGCGTTCTGGCCAGGGCGGCAACGATGCCACCGGCAACCAGCGCCCAGATGCTGCGATCGGCCAGGGCCCAGGCAATCATCGATGCCACGCCGGCGATCTGGGCCAGGATATCCATTTGGGCTACCCGCGCCAGGGCGAGGTTGCGGTCGGCGAGGGCAATCCGGGTGGATTCGAATCCGCCGATGAATGCCACGCCGGCGAGCACCGAAATCACGGTTGGCAAGAGTGGGTCGGCGTAGACGGTTGCGGGCGGCATCAGTTCGAGTACCTGAGCGGCGCGGACCGATGCTGCGACACCGAGGCCGAACAACCAGAGCACGCCTCCGCGCAGGATCTGCGTCGCCCAAGCGGTGCCGAGGAAGACCGGATCGTTGCCGCGCTTGCTCTGCACGATGCTCTGGCGTATGCCCATGTCCGAAAGCAGTTGCATGCCGCTCATGACGATCCAGGCAACGGACATCATCCCGAACATCTCCGGAACGAGGAGCCGCGTCATGATCAGATTGCTCAACAGGCGCAGCAGCTGGCCGGCACCATGCCCCAGCAGAGCCCAGGCACTGGCCTGCAACACCCGACGGCCGAGGGATTTCATGGCTGGCGGCCGATCGGGGATGCCAGCGGGGTTCTGGAGTGTCCTCGTCGGTGCATGACTCACGTCCCGGCTCCGGCAGTTCGGTTGGGCCGGGCCCCGATCAAGGGCAGACGATCCGGCGCACCCGGATCGCCCGACGCCCGAGCTCTCGCGTGACCGGCACGAATCCATGAGCATGGCATCATGGCCGCAACTGCAACCAGTAGGTTTTCAGTGACGGGCCCAGGGCGATCGTGTATCTGCCATTCACGTAGGGCGCGGCGATGCGGTCGGCCTTGCCACCGGCGGTCCGCAGCGCATACAGGGCGAGACCCGGCGCTGCGCCGATCGACAGTTCGCCGGCAACGGGTTCCGAACGGAATGGAAGACCTCTCGCGGTTTCGGGTAGCGAGCGCGCGCCAAGGGAAATCAGGATATTGCGCGAGGTCCGGATCGGCTCGCCATCCAGGCTTTGCACCGCAATGCTGGCATTGCGGGTCGTGATCCTGATGTGCGCGTCGCCCAGATCGAGATTCTTTCCGCCGATCCAGCCGGTCGCGGCCCTGGTGAAGGGTGTGCTGATCGTGAACACACCATTGCCCCAGTCTCGGCGGAGTTCGCCATTGTCCGAATCGACGGCAGTCGCGTCTGCGGGAATCAGTGCCTGTGCGGGATCGCGGAGGGTGTGCGCCCCCGCAGGTATCGCGCCTTGCCGCAGCCACGCCAGTTCCCTGGTCGCCGGCAGTGCTACCAGCAGCTTTCCCCTGTCTACCGCGGTGCGCAGCGCCACGGAAGTGGCGGGCGACATGGCCGCGCCGAACAGGCGTTCCGCCGTGGGGGCGAACGCATACACGGACGATGCCTCCCGTACATGCTTCCGGCGATAAAGCAGTGCCGCCGCGGGCATGGTCGCCAGCAGGCCCGGGTCGTTATAGGCGTGCCAGTTCGATGGATACCCGGCGGAATTCAGCGGAATCTGCGAGTAGGCATATTGCATCATCGCATCCCAGCCCTGCATGCCGGCAGATGCCGCGACATACAGCGGGAGTCCATGGCGGTCGGCTGCGGGGAATCTCCCGGCATTCCATTCCGTGACGCTCAAGGGTTTGCCCGAGACGTGCGCTGCCGCCATCCAGCTCACCAGGTTGGATTGATGCAGCGGATTCCGTCCTATGTCTTCCACAGCGCCGTAGGAATGGACATCGATGATGTCGCCAAGGGTCAGCGCCGGAAGGGAGCTGAGCGGGTTGAGGCCCCAACTGCTGGTCGTGGCGATGGGCACCCTGACGCCCAGCGCACGCAGATGCGCCAGCATTTCGGTGTTGAATCGCCTTTCCAGTTCGTTCAGAAACAGTTTCGGGGGCCCGTGCTCCCACGCGCGCCAGACCTTGTCCCTGGGGAGCTGGTGCTTGTCGGCGAAAGACGCGGCCATGCGCATGAACGTTTCATTGTGCCGAGGTACCTGCTTGTCCGGCAGCAAGGCATTGCCGAAATGCTGCGTGACATCGTTTTCGTTGGTGATGAGCATCGCCATGATGGCCGGCTCATCCTTGTATGCCTTGCCGGTGAATCGATTGACATGGCCGACGTAAGCTTCGTTAAAACGCTTCATTGCCTCCCGCAGGCTGTCGTTGACATAGTTGTAGCCCTTCAGTTCGGTGGACGCCTTGCCCCTGGCGATTTCCGGGAAGTATTCGATGTTGTCCGCGGGCTTGACATGACGCTGTACGTGCAGGTCCAGCCAGATGTAAATGCCCTCGTCCTTCAGGCAGGCGATCCACCAGTCGAGCTTTTCCTGCATCGCCGGACTGGGTTGCAATGTAGTCGGTGCCTTGTCGTCGCCGAAAATGTTCGGGCTGACCCAGGCCGAGTCGTGATGATGCAGGCGCACCAGATTGAACCCCAGTTGCGAGAGCCGCCTTGCCTGCTGGCGAACGGCATCCTTCGGCGTGCCGAAAAGGGCCGCGGCGGTCAGGTTCGTACCCCAGAATCGTCCCGGAGTTCCATCGTCGAACACCAGCATGTCGCCCGAGGCCCTGATGAATCCGCGTCTTCCGGCCGGCTTCTCGGTTTCGTTCAGGAAGGACAGGTCGACCGGTGAATTCCGCCAGTCGAGGATGTCGGCCTGCCATGCTTGAAGGTCCGGCGGGCCGAAGCGTTCGCCGGCGGTTTGTTCGACTCGAATATCGCCGGAAACCTCGATGACTGCCTTGATGCGACGCTTTCCGGCCTGCACGCCCTGATGGTAGAAAAGCGCCCTGATCTCGGACTTGTGCGACCTTTCGAAATGTATCGATGCCAGCGGTGGATCGAAGCGCATCACGATCCGGTTTTGTCCCTGGCGGCCCCAGGACCAGCCTTGGCCACGCGGCAACAGCTCGGGCTCGCCCATTTCCCGAGCAAAGGCATCCAGGTCGAACTTGAACACGACACCTCCGCCGATGGCATCGGCGATGGTGCTTCGTGCCTCGAGGTCGAATTCCCACATCAGTTGCCCGACACCAGGCCGGGATATGCGAGCGGAGAGGTCGGCGTTCAGCGTCGGGTTTCTTCCGCTCACCGCATAGTCGTAGGCGCCTATGATCCTGAAATCCGTCTGCTGATCGGCCCATTTCCAGTTGGCGCCCCAGAACGCGTAGCTCGAGCTGACTGCGGGCGTACCGTCCCTGGCGATGTAAGGCAGGCCATCATGGTCGTTTACGCTCAATGACCACGAAGCAGCGCAAATGCCTGGCGGCGAGGCCAGAAAGGCCAGCAGGGCAAGGCCGCACCACGCTGAACTCATGACCTGGCCGCTTCTGCGTGACCAGCGGCGGACTTGCGCAGCATGCTGATGTAGGCGACGCCAATCCCCGCGACGGACCAGTAAATGACAGGAATGACCGTGATGCTGCTGACGGTGAAGATGATGACCAGGATTGCGATCGTCGTCGCCAGCAGGACACGCCCGAGCAGATGCAACTCGTCGGCTTTGTCCAGCGAGCGCATTTGCTTCGCAATGCCGAACAGGATCACGCCGAAAAAGGAAACGAACAGCGACAATCCGACCAGCCCGCTGGTCAAGGCAATGCTCAGGTAGGAATTGACCAGGTCGATGATGCCCTGTCCCTGGCGCATCTCTTCCAGGAACAGCATGAAGTCATAGGAGCCGAAAAGCGGATTCGCCAGGATGATTGCCACCGAAAATTCAATCAATCGCTGGCGGTAGGTGATGTTCTCCGTTTCCACGCTGCCGACGAACGGCAGGTAACTGATGACCTTTTCGCCCATCGGCGTCGACAACAGGACAGCGAGGGCAATTGCGCTTATCACGGCGAGAACAGAGAAGCGCGACATCGCGCGTGGTCCGGTGGCGATGAATATCAGCGATGCGACAGCTGCGCCTATCCATGGTCCGCGCGACAGCGATGCGATCAGACCGGCAGCGAGCACGGCCAGTCCCGTCAGCCGGACCGCGGGTCGGGCGAACGATTGCTGGACGAACATGTAGATTCCGATTGCGACGGCCATGACGAAGCCGAGGGCGATCGGTTGGCCGGTACTTCCCAGCGCACGCAGGGTATCGTCTCTTTCGAGGTAGCCGCCATATCCCCAGCTCACGCCGAGGGCGGTCTCGAGCGGCGAATACAGCAGCCAGTGCCTGGCAAATTCGAACATGCCGATGACCGCCAGGATCATCGCGGCCACGGAAAAACTGGTCAATGCACCGCGAAAATCCGCCAGGGTCTTCAACGAGCGGCTGGCAACGTAGAAGGGCAGGACGACGTCGATGAGGAACAGAAATGCCTTGCGCAGGGTGTTGGTGAATGAGTCCACGTTGAACTGAAGGACCAGGTTCAGGATCAAATACGCCGCAAGCAGTTTTTCCGCCTTGCCGCCGGTGGGTCCAGCCGACACCTCGCGCTGATGAAGCATCAAGGCCGCCGGCAGCAGCAGACTCAAGGAAAGCAGGCGCAGGTAGTCGATCTCGAAGAAATACCGGATTCCCCCAAGCCCGCTGATTTCATTGCCGATCGGCGGGACTGCAAACAACAGGACGTAGAAAAGTGCGAGCCGATTGTTTTCGTTGGCTCCCGCCAGAAGCAGCAAACTGCCCGCAACGAGGATGTAGATCCAGAAGCTGTGGGCGAGAAACGCGATCAGGGTGACGGCGAACCACAGGTTGCGACGCCTGACGAAGTCGCCCTCGACCATCGCCAGCGCGCAGGCTGGCTTTCTGGCAAGGCCAAACACGGCCGTCGCCAGCGCCAGGATCACGATGAGCGCTTTCAGGTGCTCGGGCATGCTTCGAGTCTCGCGGTGCGACCGTGGTGTTACTGCGTGTCCGCAACGACCTGCCGGGGCTCGGAGCGCGGCTTGATGAGCCTGGCCAGGATTGCATCCAGCAGGAACAGGATCAGCAGCGCCACGATCATCAGCACGATGCCGGCGGCGCCGTGGAGGAAGCCCTGGCCCGCCTCGTCCCCGAGGTGGTAGGTGACCAGCACCAGGGTCATCACGCGCACGATGTTCGCCGCGAAGGCGATCGGCAGGATGCTGGTCAGCATGATGGCGTTGTGCAGCACGCTGGCGCGGCTGGTCATGTACATGAACAGGACGCCGAGGGCGGAGAGGCTGAACATCGAATGCAGGCCGGAGCAGGCGTCGGCTACCAGCAGCTGGTACTGCCCGATGGTGAGGATCACGCCATCGCGGGCGATCGGATAGCCGACGCTGTAGAGCGTCTGCTCGGCAATCACCGAGATCCAGTGCTTGAGCGGGCCGGTCAGGGCATCGACCAGGGGACCCGGCAGGGGAATCATGAAGACGATGTAGGCCAGCGGAAACCAGGCCGCGCGTGCGGCGGGCCAGCCGCCGAGAATCAGGAGCACGCCGAGCAGCACCGGAATCTGGGAGCCGAGTTCGAGGATCGAGATGCCCAGCGCGCGGCCGACGAAATAGACCAGCAGACCGCAGGCGAAAATGGCCCAGCCGGCGAAGGGCGCCTGGCGTGGAGCGGCGTCGAGAATGGCGCGGTACTGCTGCCGGAACAGCCAGGCCACCACCAGCAGCACGATCAAGCCGTGTGCCTGATCGTCGCTCTGCCAGATGGTGTTGAACGCCCACCAGTAGATCGGCAGGTACATCGCGGCGAAGCCGGCCAGGGCGACCGCCCAGGGGACGACGCGCGAATTGGGCAGGAGCGGAATGGACACGGAATTCATGGCTTTCGACTGGGGTTCTTGACCGGCAAGGGATCGTTGAGCACCGAACCGACCATGGCGACCCCGGATTGGGCGAGGGTCTTCGACAACTCGCGGAATTCGGAAACGCGGGTGCTGCTGCTGCGCGCCAGCAGCAAGGCGCCGCTGGCGCGAACCGCGATGGTTTGCACGTCGGCGTAGTCGGCCGCGGCCGGGGTATCGATAATTACCACGTCGTACTCGCGCACCATCTCGGCGAGCAGCCTGGAGAATGCGGGGCGACCGAGCAGTTCCTGTGGATTGGGTGGAATCGGCCCGGCCGAAAGCACCGAAAGGTCGACGAAGGAGGGAATGCGCTCGATCATGCCGAGCTCGCCGCGGCCGGACAGCAGCGACGACAGGCCCCGCTGGTTGTCGAGCTTGAACAACTCGTGCTGGCGCGGATTGCGCAGGTCAGCGTCGATCAGCAGCGTATGTTCGCCGAGTTGCGAAAAGACCACGGCGAGATTGGCGGCGAGGTAGCTGCGGCCGTCGCCGCGCGCCGGGCTGGCGATGGCCAGCGTGCGGCGTTCTTCCTCGCCGGTAAACCAGCGCAGCATCAGCTGGCTGCGCAGTCCGCGCAAGGCCTCGACCTGCGGACTGAAGGGTTCGTAGGCGGCGATCAGTTCGGCCGCCACCTCGCCGTTCTCGGTCTGCAGCAGGTAGGGATAGTCGTACTGGCTGGCCAGCGCCAGCTCCATGTCGGCGCGGGTGACCAGCCCCAGTTGGATCGCGGCCTCGCCGAAGCGCAAGCCGTGTTCCTTCTGCGCGCGCAGGATGCGTTCGGCATCGTCGAGCGTGAGTTTGCCCGTGTCGACCAGGATGGCACCGATCGAACGCTCCGCGCTGAGCGGGTTGATTTGGAGGTCGTGCGGCTTCAATTGGCGGTCCGCAGCGTTCGCCGCCTCCTGCGGAAGTAGTCGCCGATGCGAATCAGGCGTTCCTCGAGCGAGATGCTGGTCTGTGGGGGACGCAACACGCCGAGCAACGGAACGGCTTCCGGCGTGACGATGTCGTCAGTCACCCGTACCCGGCGGTCGAGGTATTCGAGGCCGACGGCAAGGCCAGCGCCGAGCAGCGCGCCGCCCAAAACGGCCATCAGTATGTTGCGCATTACCTTCGGCCCCGACGCTATCAGCGGTTCCACGGCCGGACTCAGCACACGGACGTTGGCTTGGGTCGACTGGCTTTCCAGCGTGGTCTGGCTCATGCGCTGGCCAACCAGGTCGTAGGCGCGCTGAGCACTCTCGACGTCGCGCAACAGGACGGCGAGCTTGTCCTGATTTTCGCGCAGCGCGAGCACCTGCTGCTTCTGCGCTTCGACCATTGCCTTGAGTTCGCTCTCACGCTGGGCGGAGACCCGCGTGGCGGTGGCCGAACCGCCCGAAATACGCTGCATTTCGCTGGCGATCTGTCCCTTGATGCCGTCTATCTGCGCCTGCAGCTGGACGCGCTGCGGATGATTGGCACCGACGTTGCCGCTGATCTCGCTCATGCGGGTTTCGGCCCGCGCCAGTTCGCTCTTGAGGCTTTGCACGATGGGATTCTGCTGCACGTCGGGCGAGAGTTCGGTACCGGTGTTTTTCTGCCGGCTCATGGTGTCGGCCTTTTCGCCCTGGGCGCTGGCGAGCTGGCCGATCAATGCGTTGAGTCGCTGGTTTTCCAGGTCGGCGCGGGCATCCGCGGCGACGATGCCCTTTTCCTGCTGGAAGGCGGACAGCTTGGACTGCGCCTGCTCCAGGCCAGTGCGCAGAACCTTGAGCCGGTCGTCGAACCAGACGGCATACTGGCGCGCCGGTTCGACATGCAATTCGATCGATACGGTGATATAGGCTTGGGCAAAGGCATTGACCACAGCCGAGGTGAATTTGGCATCCTGCGACTGGTAGGTCAGGCTGATGATGTTGCTGCCGCGCGCCGGTTGTACCTGCAGGCCCTTCTGCAACACGTCGCCCCAGTAGTTCTCGATGGGAATCCTGCCGTCGGTTGCTTCCTTCCAGCGTTCGATGGCAAATGCCGCGCGGTCGAGTTGCAGCAATTGCACCGCCCGGTTGGCCACGCGGTCGCTCTGGATTATTTCGATCTGCGTCGCCATGTTGGCCGGGGAGCCCAGGCCGGGTATCAGCATGCCGGCGATCGGATCGGCCTTGACGTCGAGCACCAGCGATGTGGACGCCTGGTACTCCTTGGGCTGCAGCAGGCTGAAGACCGTGACGATCACTACGGTCGTGACGAAGGCGATCAGCGCCAGCTTGTAGCGCACACGCAGAATCTGGAGCAGTTGCTGGAGTGTCACGACGACGGTACCGGCGATTCAGAACAGTGCTTCGCGGACATGGATGACGTCCTGGTCGCGGATGGTGTCGTCCTGGTCGGGTTCGACGACGACGATTGTTCCGGCGGCGTCGCGGCGATGGATGCGGATGCCGCGTTCGGT
>Ga0172380_10004295_pt1 | contig 18456 bp, 15 predicted proteins | sample Leawe162metaG_FD_119747 | JGI IMG/M metagenome (GOLD analysis project Ga0172380, IMG submission 119747) | Leachate microbial communities from a municipal landfill in Southern Ontario, Canada - Leachate well 162 metaG | ecosystem: Engineered > Solid waste > Landfill > Unclassified | place... | reverse complement strand
CGCCTAACTCGATGTATAGGAAATCCAAACCCGCCGGGTCAGGGGACCCGGCCTACAATACTGTAGGCCCGGTGCCCTCACCGGGCGTTATGAAAAAGCCGCCCCGCTGCGGGGCTTAATTTACGAACGGACGAACCACCTCGGCGAAACCGGCGGCCGTCACCTCCGGCTTTACCGGACCCGGCGTTCCCATCCCGTAGGTCACAAAGATATTATGAATGCCCGCGCGGTGCGCGGCGACGATGTCGGTGTGATTATCGCCGACCATCCAGGCATCCGCGCGTTCGCCGCCAACGGCCCGCAGAATGGCAAAGATCGCCTCCGGGTTGGGTTTTAAGGGCAGGCCGCTGTCGCCGCCGATAATATTGGCGAAAAGCGTTTCGATCTTGAAATGGCGCAGGATTTCCCGGCTGGCGGCCTCCGATTTATTGCTTAGCAATGCCAACGCATGGCCGGCGGCCGCCAGGCGCGCAAGCCCTTCCCGTACGCCGGGATACAGCGTGGTCGCATCATGGATGTGCTGACGGTAAAACTCGCTGTCCAGCCGTACGGCTTCATCGAGATCCACCTTGAGCGGGGCGTCCGCCAGCGAACGCTCCACCAGGTTGCGAATGCCTTCGCCCACAAAACCGACCACAGTTTCGACCGGCAGGGGGTCCAAGCCATAATGCCGGCGCATCAAATTAATGCCGGTGGCGAGATCCTGGCGCGAATCGATCAGTGTGCCATCGAGGTCGAAAATGAGAATCTGGCGCTTCATTTGATGCAACTCGGCGTGGCGGCCCGCGCGTAGCTGAACACGTAGTCGCCGGCCGGAGCGGGCTTGGCATCCAGCGGCTCCAGTTTGGCGGCCAGTTCGGGAATATCCCGGATCCTTCCTTTCAAGTAATCGTCAATCCGGCTGATCAGGCCATCCAGCCGGGCCTGCAGGCCGCCGTAGCGGCACTCGAGCACTTCCAGGCCGAACGGTTTGTAAAGGCTCAACCAGAGGGCGCAGTGTTCGTCGCGCAGTTTGGCCACCGCCTGGCCCAGGGCCTTGATATCCTTGATCAACTGCCACAGACGGGTATGGTTCCCGGCCCGGTAGGCCAGGGCCAGTTCGCGGCGCAAATTGCATTTCAACGCCACGGTGCGCGCCACGAGGGCGGGGAACATGAGCCGCCGGTTGGCGGGCGAACGCCGGGTCGCGCGCAGCAGGGTTTCCGCCAGTTTTTCGTAGTGCGCCTGCAAGGCGGGCGGATTCTTGATCAGCGGATCGAAAATACTCAGGAGAGGATCCTGCCATAGCAGCCATTTGCCGGCATTGCCTTCGCTCGTTTTGGGATCGCTGATTTCCGGGATCTGGTCCAAATCACAGGCTTTGACCCAGGTATCGAACTCGGCGTTGCAGATGCCGCGGAAATTGGCGCGCAACAGCGTGTCGTCCACGCGGTCGGCATAGCCGTGTTCCGCGAAAAACTGGAGGCCGGGAAGCGCCGAAAAGAGATCGCACTCCATGCCGTCATCGCCCCACATGGTCGCGAACGCCTGGCGCAGTTTCTTGTTTTTACAGGCGCGCATGGCGGCCTCGGTCCTGGCGAAGGATAACGGCAACGCCGCCCAGAAACGGTTCCAGGTCCATATCCCGCCGGCCATGATCGGCTCCGAGCCCAAAGCGCGATGGCGGTCGATCCATTCCTCGTAAAATTCGACGTCGGCGTGACAATAATCCCAATACACCAGGTCCACGTCGCGGGGAATGCCGGAGACGACCTTGCGCGGAATCCGGCTGTCGCGGTCGTAGTAGTCGTTGGTCTTGGAGCCCAGCCGGAAATACATGTCGCTCCAGATCATCGGCCGCAGTCCCAGCTTGCGGCACAGACTGCGCACGCGCCGCAAATGCCGGTTGATGATGGTGAAGGGGCTTTCCTCGCCGAACCGCGCGCGGTAGCCTCCGCTGCCGATGCCGTGGGCCTCATCCATGCCGACGTGGATGCGCCGCGAATGAAACGGCGCTGTGGCGGCGGCGATCATTTTTTCGAGCAGGGCATAGGTCTTGTCGTCATTGGCCAGGATGACACCGGCGGTATCGCGATAGCTCGCGTAGGCCGGCCATTGCAGCATCTGTTCCAGATGCCCCAGTGTCTGGATGCAAGGGACCATTTCGATGCCCAGGGCATCGGCGTAGGCATCAAGGTCCTTCAACTCCTCCCACGTATAGCGGCCGCGCAGGTAGCCGAAAAACGGCTCGTCGGGCACTTCGTAGGTGTCCTCGGTGTAGAGCATGCACGTATTCAGGCCCATCAACGCCAGGCGGCGCAACAGCACCTTGACCGCGTCCGGCCGCAGAACCCCGTTGCGCGAGCAGTCCAGCATGACCCCCAGCATGTCGAACTGCGGGGTTTCGGTGAAGTCGGCCTTGAGGACGGCCGGCCCTTCTTCGCCCATCAGGCGGCCCAGCGCGCGGAACGCGTCCGTTTTGCGCCCGTATTTCACGACCATGCGCGAGGGCGACTTCACGACCGTCAGGCCGCCTTGCTCCCGCGCTGCGTCCTTGATGAAAGTCACCTGCTGGGCACGGCTGGAGGCCGTAAAGCGGTTGGGGTAATCGGCCTGGATTTCGCCCAGGCCCCGCCGCAGTTCCATGGGGCAGGAATTCAGATCGAGTGTGAACGAATGCATGTTTTTTACTCCTTGTTAATATTTAAAGCTACTGGCGCCGATAAACTCCCTGAGAATGGAAGTGGGCGGCACGTCGTATTTCGGAATCGCGAGGAAGTTTAGTAGAAATTCCTGAAGCCGTCGAGCCTCGGCGTATTCGGGGTCCGCGGGTTTAATGTCCATCAGGAGCGGTTCGACCAGGGGCTTGAGCACGGCCAATTCGTAATCCAGGGCCGAGTTGAAGGTGGCGTCCGCCTTGGCCTGGTACGGGAAAATCCAGGTTTTTTCCCCGCGTCGCACGGATGGCCACATGCGCAAGGTGGCCAGCGCGGAATTGCCCCGGTAGGCATGGTCGCGCACCAGCCGGCGCATCAGGCGGTTATCCGTCGTGGAAATGCGGTTGCCGGCATCGATGGCCAACTGGGTCAGGGCGCTGATGTAAATCGTGAATTTCTGGCGCTCCGGAATCCGGTGCGTAAAGCGCGGGTTGAGGCCGTGGATGCCTTCCACGATCACGACCTGGCCGGGCGCCAACCGCAGGCGCGCGCCGCCGCTTTCGCGCCGCTTGCGCTCGAAATTGAAGCGCGGCAGTTCCACAATTTTGCCCGCAAAGAGCTTCAGCAAATGCTGGTTGAAGAGTTCCACATCCACGGCCTCGATATGCTCGTAGTCCGGTCTGCCGGCCGCGTCGCGCGGGGTCTCGGCATCGTCCACGTAATAATTGTCCAACGAAATCATGACGGGGCGCAGTCCGTTGACTTCGAGTTGGACGGCCAGGCGTTTGGCGAACGTGGTTTTTCCGGCGGAGGACGGCCCGGCCGCCAGGATCAGCCGGACTTGGCGGCGCAGCGCGCCGATCCGGTCGGCAATCCGGACAATTTTCTTTTCGTGGAAGGCCTCCTCGATGCGCATGAATTCGCGGACATCGCCGTTCATAATCAACTCGTTGAGCCGCCCGACGTTCGTCACGCCGAGGATGCGGCCCCAAGTCTTGTGCTCATGGAAGATTTGGAAGAGTTGCGGCTGGTCCCGGAAGGGCGTTACGCGCCGCGGGGCTTCGCCGGAAGGCAGTTGGAGCACCAAGCCCGGCGGGTAGTGGATCAGCTTGAAATAGCCCAGCGCGCCGGTGGCGGGCGCCAGCGGGCCATGAGCCAGGTCCACAAAGCGGTCGCATTCGTAAACCACGATTTTGGGCGGGTTACGGAAGCGCAACAGGTTAACCTTGTCCTGCATGCCGGCCTTTTGAAAGCGCTCCAAAGCGTCGGCAAACGACAGCTTGCGGCGCCGGATCGGGAGGTTGCGGGCAATGATCCGCCGCATGGCCGCCTCGAGCGCGGCCACCTGGCGGGCGCTGAGCGCGCCGCCCTGTCCGCCACGCTGAAGCCTGGCGACTGCGGGCGAGGCCCGCCCGCCGGCCATGGCCTCGAAGCGGCAGAACAACCCGGCGCCCAGCGAATGTTCGACCGAAAACCGGCCGTCCGGGAACAACGCCGCCGCCGTTTTCGCCAACAGGAAAGACAGCGAGTCGCGATAAATCCGCATACCCTGCGGGTCGGTCATGGTCAGGAAGCGGAGTTCGGCGTTGATTTCCAGCGGGTAGGTCAGCGAAACGATGTCGTTGTTCACGCGGGCGCCGATGAAGGGCAGGCCGCGCGCGTCATGCGGCTTTTTGAGCAGCGTGCCGGCCGGCGTGTGCGGCCGGCACTTCCGGCATGTGCCGTCTTCCAACGTTATGCGAATCAGGTTCATGGGTGGGAGTTTTAGGAATGGTTCCCGGTTCAACGGTTCACGGTTATAGGGTTGCCGGGTTCCGCGGCTCGACTGAGCTCGCCGAAGTCCGGGACGCTACGCCCAAGCAAGCCGGATTTCAGGCGACAACCCGGCCGTGAGCCGCTGAACTATACCGAAAGTTTAATCCGGGTAGCTGCATTCGTGAGGGCGTGTTTCAATGCTAAGGAATTCCAATCTTGTAGCCGCGCCGGTGACGGCGCGGATTCCTTCGGCGGCCCCGGCGTCATCGCCGCGGCTACATGAAACTTGGCGTAAAATAATTTTAATTTTGGAAGGGCGCGCTCATCGAGCGCGCCGCACTGGACCAAGAACGGCGGTTTCGGCGCAACCGCCCTACCCATGAAACGGTACCCGCCTTGCTGGACTTAATTTCGGAACGGCAGGGAATGGTCAAGCCTTTCGGCCGGCCACGCCCTTGGTGCCCTTGGTAATCGCCCGGGCCGCCTCCCGCGGGCGCAACGCGCGCACGGCCTTGCCGGCGCGCCACATTTCCGAATTCCCCATGGCGTTCAATTCCCTGGTCAGCCCTTTCTGGTAGTCGGGTTTGCCGCAGGTGGCGATCACGCGCCGGGTTTCCCGTCCGGACTTGACGGCATCGTACAGGCGCTTGAAAACCGGCAGGGTGGCCGCCTTGAAGCGCGGTTTCCAATCCAACGCGCCGCGCTGGGCCGTGGCCGAGCAGTTGGAGAACATCCAGTCCATGCCGTTCTCGTCCACCAGCCGGATCAGGCTCTGGGTCAGCTCTTCCACCGTCTCATTGAAGGCCTCGCTGGGCGTGTGGCCATGCATGCGGAGCACGTCGTACTGCGCTTCCATCACGCCCGCCAGCGCGCCCATCAGGACGCCGCGCTCGCCGGTAAGGTCGCTGACCACCTCATGCTTGAACGTGGTCGGGAACAGGTAGCCGGACCCGATGCCGATGCCGACGGCCAGGCAACGGTCCTGGGCGTGACCGGTGGCGTCCTGGAACACGGCGAAACTGGAATTGATGCCGGCGCCGGAAAGGAAATTGCGGCGCACGGAAGTGCCCGACCCCTTGGGGGCCACCATGATGACGTCCACGTTTTTGGGCGGGACCACCTTGGTCTGGTCGCCGAAGACAATGGAAAAGCCGTGCGAGAAATACAGCGCCGCGCCGGGTTGCAGGTTGCGCTTGACCATCGGCCAGATCTGTTTTTGGGCGGCGTCGGACACGAGCATCTGGATAATGGTTCCGCGCCGGACGGCTTCCTCGATATCGAACAACGTTTTGCCGGGCACCCAGCCGTCGCGGCGGGCGCGGTCCCAGTCGCGCGGGAAGGACGGCGACTGGCCGATGATGACGTTGAAGCCATTGTCCTTCAGGTTGAGCGCCTGGGCCGGGCCCTGAACGCCGTAGCCGATCACGGCGATGGTTTCATTGCGCAGGATGCGCTTGGCCTTGGCCATTGGAAATTCTTTGCGAGTCACGACCGTTTCCTTGACGCCGCCGAAATCAATGCGAGCCATAACGATTCCTCCTTGTGTTTAGTCACTTTCAGCAGAACTGGACGTTTATACTATCCGGCCGGCCGCCGAAATCAACACCAAATATGGCATGGTTCAATGGTTCACGGTTATGAGGTTCACGTTTTGAAAATTCGCCAGAAAAATCAGGTAACCGCTGAACCGTTGAACCGTTGAACGTTGAACCATGCCAGGGGTTATCCCCTTGCGGCCTGAAACACCAATGCGGCACAGCCGACCAGGCCGGCATCCGCGCCCAGCACCGCCGGGATTACGCGGATGCGCTCGGCAAAAAAAGGATGCAGGCGTTCCCGCAAATGGCGGCGCAAAGGCTCGAACAGGACGCGGCCGCTCTGGGCCACACCGCCGCCGACAATAATGACTTCCGGCTGCAGGAGATAGGTTACCGAGGCGAACGTTGTGGCCAAGCAATCGGCCATCGTATCGAAGATGTCGAGCGCCAGCGGATCGCCGCGCCGGGCGGCCCGGGCCATGATTTCCGGGGTCAGACGCCGCATGTCGTTGTTGACCAGGCTGCGCAGCAACGAGCGGCGCCCCGCGCGCAGGGCCCGCGCGGCGGCGGCCACCAGCCGCGTGTTGCCCACATACGTTTCCAGACCGCCACGGCCTTCGGGGGTGCGCCGGCCATGTAGGTCGATGGACATATGGCCGATTTCGCCGGCCATGGAATAGGCGCCGCGATACAGGCGTCCGTCAATGACCACCGCGCCGCCCACTCCCGTGCCCAAGGTGGCGAACACGGCCTGGGAAAAGCGGCGCCCGGCGCCGTAAACGCATTCACCGAGGGCGAAAGCATTGACATCGTTATCCACGAAGACATTCAGGCCGAACCGTTTTTTGATCATTCCGGCCAGCGGCACACGCGTCCAGCCGGGCACATTGGTCAGGTTATAAATAAAGCCGCGCTTGAAATCCACGAACCCCGGCACACCCACGCCGATGCCCGCCGGGCGGCGGCGTCCGGTGCCAAACCGGCGCAGGCACTGCCCGACGAAATCCAGCCACGCCGGGCGGGCGCAAATGTCGGCGGTCGCCGCCTGGACCCGGTCAAGGACCGCGCCGGTTTCGTCCACCAGCCCGGCCTTGACGGTCGTCCCGCCGAAGTCGATGCCGATGGCTGTGCGTTGGCGATGGGGCTTCATGCGATTCGAATCGTTAACGTAAAAAGGTCCTTCCGGGTTTAGCGTGGGATTTCGTATTGAGTGCCATCCTCGGCGAGATTCTACCGCTCCGCCCCTGCCGTCATCCCGCGCGCCCCTGCCGTCATCCCGAGCTTGGCGAGGGATCTCAGTCCTCTGCAAAATGCCTCGCGGGGCATAAGATTCCTCGACTTCCGTCTTCGCTAAAAGCTACGCCGGACAGGTCGCTCGGAATGACAGAGGAAGATCGAATGACGCGAAGAGCAAAAAGTGTTAATATGTCATCGATTCCTGTTTTGAGTCAATGAAAACCCCCACGCTATCCGGAAGAGTCGTAAAGATACCATAGCTCGCGTTGGATCAAACCAGTTAGAGTGTCAGTCCGGATTTATCTGGCAATCATAGATCGTAAGCCCGGGTTTGTCCATCCTCGATGAGGGGGTATTCTAACTAATTTCTAACAATAATAGTGTTTAACTATGACTTTAGGTCGGTTATTATTTACCGGTAAAAAGGTGCGTTTTGCGCTCCGGAAGTTTTTATGTCAAAGCAATCCATATTTGTTGTGGACGACGAGGAGGATATTCTCGAGCTTATCCGCCACCATTTGGCGCGCGAAGGCTTTCAGGTAATGACGGCCGCCAACGGCGAAAGCGCGGTCAAGGCGATCGTCTCCAAACCGCCGGACCTGGTGCTGCTCGACCTGATGCTGCCGGGCATCGACGGGCTGGAGGTGTGCCGGATTCTAAAGAAGGAAAACAAGACCGCCGATATTCCCATTATCATGCTCACGGCCAAGGGCGAGGAAAGCGACATCATAACCGGCCTGGAACTCGGGGCCGACGATTATATCACCAAGCCGTTCAGCATGAAGGTGCTGATCGCGCGCATCCACGCCATCGCGCGGCGCAAGCGCCGGCCGCCCGCGGATAAAAACACCGTCATCCGCATTCACGAGCTCGCGATCAATCCGGGGCGCCACGAAGTCTTGATCAAGGGCAAGCCGGTTGAAATGACTTTCTCCGAACTCCGGATTCTCCATTTACTGGCCGGACGGCCGGGCTGGGTGCTGACGCGGGAGCAGATTGTCGATGCGGTGCGCGGCGAGGATTACGCCGTGACCGACCGCGCCGTCGATGTGCAGATCGTCGGCATCCGGAAAAAACTGGGGGCCCGGGCCGACTATATCGAAACCGTGCGCGGTGTGGGGTACCGTTTCAAGGAATGAATATGCGGCCCAAAAAACTATTGTGGCGCATTTATTTCTCGTTCTTTGCGAGCGCCATGTTCGCGTTTGCCGTTATCACCTGGTATTCGATCTTCTCGTTGCGCCAATTTCATCAGGAGCAGGTCGGCAACGACCTGCTCGTTCGCGCCCGTTTGATTGCCCAGGAAATCGCGGGATATCCGGCCGACGCCGGCGCGGAAACCCTTAACCGGCTCGGGCGGGAATCAGGCGCCCTGACCCGGACGCGGGTGACGATTGTGGCGTTGGACGGCCGGGTGCTGGGCGACTCGGAAGAAAATCCCGGCGCCATGGACAACCACAAAAACCGCCCTGAAATCGCGGCGGCCCTGAAGGGCGCAACCGGCAAATCCGTGCGGTTCAGCGACACCCTGCGCCGGACCATGATGTATCTTGCCATTCCCGCGCGCCGCAACGGCGCCACGGTCGCCGTGGTAAGAACTGCGCTGCCCTTGTCGGTCATCGACTGGGCGCTTCACACGGTTTACAGGCATATGCTCTTCGGCGGAGCGATGATCGCCGTCATTTTTGCGGGCGTGACGCTGTTGATTTTCGGACAAATCCGCCGGCCGCTCGATGCCATGCGTTCCGTGGCCGAAAGACTGGCGCAAGGCGAATTCGAGGCGCGGGTTCCGGAATCGGGTTATGAAGAAACCGAAGCGCTGGCGCGCGCGCTGAATCGCATGGCAACCCAGCTAAGCGAGCGCGTGCGCATCATCACGGAACAACGCAACGAGCAGAAAGCCGTTTTCAACAGCATGGTTGAAGGCGTGCTGGCCATCGACAAGGACGAGCGGATCCTGCATCTTAATCCGGCCGCCGCGCAATTGCTGGAGCTGAAGATCGAAGATGTGCGCGGGCGCAGTATGCAGGAAGTCATTCGAAATTCCGACTTGCAGAAATTTCTCGTCAACACTCTGGCGCAATCCGGCATACTGGACGGCGAAATCGTTTTTTATGGCGACGCCGATCGTTTTCTGCAGCTGCATGGCACGGTTTTGACGGATGCCGCCGGCCTGAACATCGGCGCCCTGGCGGTGCTCAACGACGTGACCCGCCTGAAACGCCTCGAGACCGTTCGCCGCGATTTTGTGGCCAACGTGTCGCATGAACTCAAGACGCCGATCACCGCGCTCAAGGGCTGTGTGGAAACCCTGGCGGACACCAGGCCGATGGATCCCGCCGAGCATTCGCGGTTTCTGGCCATGATGACCCGGCAGGTGGCCCGTATGGAAGCGCTGGTGGAGGATCTGCTGAATCTTTCGCGGATCGAATTCGATGCCGAGCACAAAAGCATTGTCCTCGATCCGGGCGCGATCGGCGCCGTCCTGCAACGCGCGGCGCATTCTTTCGCGCCGGCGGCGGCGGCCAAATCCATCGACCTGGCCGTGGAATGCCCCGCGGAAATCACGGCGCCCATCAACGCCGCCCTGCTGGAGCAGGCTGTGGGCAACCTGCTCGACAATGCGATCAAATACAGCGGCGCCGGAACGCGTGTGCTCGTGAGCGCCAAACTCAACGGGAACGATGTCGAAATCAGCGTGAGCGACCAGGGCCCCGGAATCGAGAAGAAACATTGGCCGCGCCTCTTCGAGCGGTTTTATCGCGTGGACCAGGCCCGCAGCCGGGCGATGGGCGGCACCGGGCTGGGCCTGGCCATCGTCAAGCACATCGCGCTTGCCCATCGCGGCGCGGTCAGCGTGGCCAGCGTGCCCGGACAAGGCAGCGCTTTCACGATCAGAATCCCCGCCGGATAATTCGTCCGATCGTTCTATTGCCGAAAGCGCCTGACCGCCTCCCGCATGCGATCCCAACCATGCCGGCATGCGTGGACGTACCCCGCCGCAATTCCCTCAGTCAGATCTTTCGTCAAGCCTTATCCGAAGCCTTTGGGCGCCATCGCCGGTCAAGTCTGTCATAAGAACACCAAGCCAGGCTACTTTTTCTAACCAACTTCTAACTTGGCCCTCATGCGGCCCTAACGCGGTCGGGCTCTAATCGGAGGCGTCAAGAGAACCGAAAGGCCGCGCCCCAGGCCAGAAACAAACCGGCGGGGATCGATCGAAGCCGGCAAACAGAAAGGAGCCGCGGCCATGCAGAGCGTCAAGATTGAAACCCGTAGGGCAGCGAACAACGAACAAGGAGGGATCATGAAACGAAGTATGGTCGGACTTTTGGCGGGCATTGTCATCTCGGGAACGGCGTGGGCCCAAACGCCCGCGCCCGCCGCCACGCAAGGCACGGCGGCCGCATCCGTCCCCACCCCCGCGCCGGCGGTGGTAACGATGCCCAAGACCTGGGTGGATTATCTCACGCTCAAGGGCGACGTCCGCCTGCGGTATGAGACGATCAACGACGACGCGAAGAAAAATTCCCAGAAGGAAGATTACACCCGCGATCGCGCCCGCATTCGGGCCCGGCTTAACGCGGAAGCCAAGGTTGAAAACTTGAAGGCAGTCATCGGATTTTCCACGGGCGGCGCGGATCCCGTTTCCGGGAACCAGACGCTCGGCGACGGGTTCACTAAAAAGGAAATCCGGCTGGATCTGGCCTACATCGATTACAAGCTGCTGAACGCCGACAGCTATGAACTCGCGGCCATCGGCGGCAAGATGAAAAACCCGATGATCACGCTCCCTGACGATCTGATCTGGGATGGGGACCTGAACCCGGAGGGCGTGGCCGCGAAAGCCAGGTTCGGCAACGACTTCGCGACCCTCCTGCTCAACGGTGAAGGCCTGTGGATCCAGGAGCGCGACGCCAAAAAGAACGCCACTGGTCTGGGCGGCCAGGCCGCGGTGAAGTTCCAGTTCATGCCGGAGGTTGCCTTGACCCTGGGCGCAACCTATTACGCCTTCCAGAACATCGAGGGCTATGACGTCATGGACTGGGAAAATAAAAACAATTCCTACGGCAACAGCACGATCAAAGGCTCGGTCAGCGGGAACACCACCAATAAGGCCTGGGCCTGCGGGTTCACTCCCGTGATCGGCATCGCCCAGCTGGATTTACATCTGGGCTTGCCGGTCTCGTTCTATGGCCAGATGCTGACGAACCCGGACGCGGACGCCAACAAGAACGGCTATATGGGCGGCCTATCGCTGGGCAAGGCCAAGAATCCCAAGACCTTTGAGGTAGGCTACAGTTATACCAAACTGGAGAAGGACGCCACCCTCGGCATGTTCACCGACTCCGACCGCTGGGGCGGCGGCACCGACGGCAAGGGAAGCAAATTCTACGGCAAATACCAGATCACCAAGAATCTGCAGGCCTGCGCCACCTTCTTCCTGGACGAGAAGAAAATCTCCGCCGCCGATGGCGGGACGGATTACAACCGCTTGCAATTGGATGTGCAGGCATCGTTCTAAGGCGGAAGAGATTCAAGCTGGGTAGCCGCGCCCGTGAGGGCGTGGACTCTTTCGGCGGCCACGGCGTTGCCGCCGCGGCTACAAGAGTCCGGAAGGGCGATAAGCGCAACCGATCGGGAGGATAAAATCATGGCAGCGTATGTCTTTCGCGAAGAACTTGAACAGGCAAGCCTCGAGTGGCAGCTTCGGAGACTGATGGGCATTCGCCTCGTGGCGAATGTCGAGGCCCTGGCGCTCGAGTCCGGTCTGCCCGAAAACGAGGTGCGTTCGTTGCTGGAGGCGATGATTACCCGCCGCGAGGTCGTTCGTCTGCGGCCATGGGGTTACACGAAGGACGATATGGACTTCTTCCGGCTGTGCCGCTTGCCGCGCGCGGCAAGCGGCGCAGCATGGCGGCGCGGGCGGCGGCATAGCTGGCATCGCTGGATCGAAAGCGCCAGGCGCGCCGTCAGAACGCCCATCCTTGGGCGCAAGCAGAACGCATACGCATAAGGAGGTCTAACGCAAAACTAACATGTTTCTAACATTCGGCTAACGTCAATCGGCATAATGCTAATCGTCAACAATCGAGAAAGGACAAGCAAATCATGAAAAAAATCGTAGCGGCAACCACGGCGGCAATGCTCATGGGTATCGGCGCGGCAACGGCGGGGGACGCCAACAAGATCGTGGTGGATGGTTCCACCACCGTCGGGCCGATCGCCAAGGCGTTTGCCGAGCACTATATGGGCAAACATCCGGAGGTCAACATCACGGTCAGCGAGTCTGGCAGCGGCAACGGCGCGAAAGGGATCATTAACGAAACCTGCGATGTCGGAACCATGTCCCGGCCCATGAAAAAATCGGAGAAAGACGCGGCCAACAGCGCCGGCGTTCTGCCGATCGAACATATCGTCGCCATGGACGGCATCGCCGTGGTGGTTCACGAAAGCAATCCCCTGCAAGGCCTGACGATCGAGCAAATTCGCGATATTTACATCGGCAAGATCGCGAACTGGAAAGCGTTGGGCGGCCCGGACCGGCCGATCGTGGCGATCAGCCGCGACACGAACAGCGGCACGTACGAGACCTTCGAGACGCTGGTCATGAAAGGCGCGAAAATGGCGGGGAAAACGGAATATGTCGGCAGTAACGGCGCAATCCGCCAACGGGTGCTGAGCACGGAGGGGGCTATCGGTTATGTGGGTTTGGCCTTCCGCGAAGGCGTCAAGGCGCTGAAGGTCAACGGCCGTGAAGCCACACCCGAGGCCGTGGTCGCCATGACTTACCCTATTGCGCGCCCATTGTATATGTACACCAACGGCCGGCCGAAACAGGATACACCGCTTTATGACTTCATCACCCTGTCCGATACGGCGGAAGGCAAGAAGATCATTGCGGACACGGGTTTTGTGCCTGTGAAGTGACCGCGCGGGATTTGCGGTGCGCAAGGCGGTCGGCAGGCCGAAAAGCCCCGGCCGCCTTTGTTTTTTTGTTTTACGAGCGGCAAACCTATGCAAACGAGTGTTGAAATTGCGGGTTGCAAAGCGTCGGCGCCATCCTTGCTGCTAAGCAGCCGCGTCCGGCGCCGGCAAAGGATTGCGGCTGTTCTGGGCAACGGTTTGCTCCTGGCGATCACGTCGTTTTCCATGCTCGCGGTCCTGTTTATTTTCCTGTTCATCGCGCGCGATGCCCTGCCTTTCTTTCAGCACAACAGTTGGCGCGAATTTTTTACCAGCACGCGCTGGTATCCTTCCGCCGGCACGGCCGAGTTCGGCGCGCTGGCCATTTTTTTCGGGAGCGCCATGGTCACCGGCGGGGCGATCCTGGTGGCCGTGCCGCTGGGTATTGCCGCCGCCGTCTGCCTGAGCGATATCGTTCCGTTCGCCCTGCGCCAGTTCGTCAAACCGATCGTCGAAATGCTCGCGGCCATTCCTTCCGTGGCATACGGTTTTTTTGCCCTGGTCGTGTTTGCGCCGCTGCTTCAACAACAGGGCGGACACCTGCTCGCCGTCGCCGCCTGGATTATCGGACTGCCGGCGGCGGCCCTTGCAATTATTGTCCTGGGCGACGTGGCCGGCGACCGGTTTGCCGACCGTTTCCAGTCTTTGGCGCGCTGGGGCATTATGATTGCGCTGGGGAGCGGGGCGCTGGTCGGGTTGACGGCGCTCGGCAAAGCTTTGAGCGCCTTGCACATCGCCAGCGGCACAAACGCGTTCAACGTTTCCATCATCCTGGGAATCATGGCGCTGCCGACCATCGTGAGCGTTTCCGAGGACGCGCTCCAATCCGTGGGGCGCGAACTGCGCGAGGGCAGTTACGCTCTGGGCGCGACCCGCGCGGAGACCATTATCGAAATCGTGCTGCCCGCCGCCCGCAGTGGAATTCTGGCGGCCGTCATTCTGGGCGTGATGCGCGCGATCGGCGAGACGATGGTGGTCTGGATGGCCTCGGGCAACGCCTCCCAGATTCCACAGCCGTGGTATAACATATTGGAGCCCGTGCGCACGCTGACGGCCACCATCGCCGGCGACATGGGCGAGGCCGACCAGGTTACCGGTTCGGCCCGCTATCATGTGCTCTTTGCCATGGCGCTTTGCCTGCTGGTCTTTTCGTTTGTCTGCAATCTTGCGAGCGAGCGCTTTATCCGGCGCTCCCGGCAAAAGGCGGGGGGATAGGAACGGTGAACCTTAAAACGCGCAAAATACTCGATCGGGCCTTCGCCGGCGCCGGCGTGTTTTCCATCCTGCTCATGACGGCCGCGCTGGTTGTGCTCCTGGCGCCGATGTTGATTCGCGGCTGGGGCGCGATTTATTTCACCGCCACGGTTGAACACCGGCATTTCATGCTGGAACGGTTCGAGCGCGGCAATCCCGAGCGCCTCGCCGGGGAAATCGCCGCCGCCGTTGCCGCGCGCGCGCCTCTTTACCGGATGATCGCCGAATTCGAAAAACAGCTCGAAACCGGCGGCGCCGAAAATCGCAAAAAATATGCGGCGCCGCTGCGCGAGCTTAAAAAGGCGCTTCACAGTCTGCTCGGGCCCGCGCCGGGCGCAATCCGGCCCATGCTCATGCGCGATCAATACGGCCAGATGCGCTGGGACCGCGCCCTGGTCAAGGCGCGCAACGCGCTTTATCGCGAAACATGGGATTATTCCGACCCCACGCGCGGCGGAATCAAGACGCTCAAACCGCGCGCCGCCGAATTTGCCGGCACGCCGGTCGAACCGCTCTTCGCTTACCTTGAAAACAACCTGGACAAAATGCTGCTTCCGCGCCGGACTTTATACTGGCAATTTCTGACGGACAATTCGTTCGATTCGCACTTTTTCGGCGGCATCTGGCCCGAGATTCTCGGCACTTTCTATCTCGCGGTCGGGGCGATGTTGTTCGCCGTTCCCCTGGGCGTGATCGCGGCAATCTACCTGACCGAATACGCCCGCGAGACGCGCCTGATCGGAATGCTGCGCGCCTGCATCAGCACCCTGGCGGGCGTGCCCAGCATCGTGTTCGGCCTTTTTGGCCTGGCGTTTTTTATCGGCACGCTGAGAATATCGGCTTCCAAGAGCGTATTGGCCGGGTCGCTGACCCTGGCGCTGATGATCCTGCCGACCTTGATCCGCGCCTCGGAGGAAGCCATCCGGGCCGTGCCGCATACGTATAAAGAGGCGGCCTTGAGTCTGGGGGCCGGCCGCTGGCACACGGTCATGAGCGTCATTCTGCCGGCGGCCCTGCCGGGGATCCTGACCGGCATCGTCATCAGCATGGGGCGGGCCGCCGGGGAAACGGCGCCGATTATTTTCACGGCCGCAGTCAGCGTCGGCAAGCCCCTGGCGCTTTGGCAGGTTTTCAACCAGCCGACGCCGGCATTATCCTGGAATATTTATAATCTGGCGACGGAACACGAGGCCGTGGACGAAATCCGCCACGTGCAATACGGCCTGGTATTGACACTCGTCGGCCTGGTGTTGATTCTGAATCTGGCCGCAATAATCCTGCGGGCGCGGGTGTCCAGGCGGCTGAAAGGATAGGAGCGCAAACCAATATGAATACTTTCGATCGGATAATAGCGGACCGGCCGGATGTCCGCAACGGCGATAACGGCGGAAAAATGCCGGCGGACCGCACGCACGTTGCGATTAACCTGTTCTCCGTCTTTTACCGCGCCAATCAGGCGGTCAAGGATGTGACCTTCAATATCCCGGCGGGCTATGTCACGGCGATCATCGGCCCGAGCGGGTGCGGCAAGAGCACCATTCTGCGCGCCATCAACCGGATGAACGACCTGGTGCCGGGGTGCCACGTCAAAGGCGAGCTTTTATTCGACGGACAGGATGTGTATAATCCGGACGTGGATGTCGTCATGCTGCGCAAGCGCGTCGGCATGGTTTTTCAGAAACCCAATCCGTTTCCGAAATCCATATTCGACAATGTGGCCTATGGCCCCAGGCTTCACAGCCGGCTGAACCAGGGCAAGTTGGCGGAGATTGTGGAGCGCAGTCTGGTTGACGCGGCCCTCTGGGATGAAGTCAAAGACCGCCTGGAGGATAATGCCCTTTCGCTTTCCGGCGGCCAGCAACAGCGCCTGTGCATTGCGCGGGTGCTGGCGGTGGGACCGGAAATCCTGCTCATGGACGAGCCCACCTCGGCCCTGGACCCGCGCGCCACACTGCGCATCGAAAACCTGATCGCGGAGTTGCGCGGCAAATACACCATTATCATTGTGACCCATAACATGCAACAGGCGGCGCGGGTTTCGGACTTTACGGCCTTCATGTACGAGGGCGCCTTGGTCGAATTCGGGCCGACCAAGGAAATTTTCACGAAACCCGGGAATAAACAAACCGACGATTATATCACCGGGAGGTTCGGGTAGGCCTGCCGGTGAGTGACAATTAACCCGCTTGAGGCGGATGAACGCAGCGGAGGGAAAATGAATATTCAACTGCAAAAAGAAATCGAAAAGCTGAAGAAACAGATCCTGGCGCTAAGCGCCAAAGTGGAGAACGACGTGGGCATGGCGGTGCGGGCGGCCGACAATCTGGATGCGGCCATAGCCCAGGACGTGGTCAATCGCGAGGACGAGACCAACCTCCGGGAAGTGAACGTGGAGGAAGAGTGCCTCAAAATCCTGGCCTTGCATCAGCCGGTGGCGAGCGACTTGCGCTATATCGTGGCGGTGCTCAAGATCAACCAGGATTTGGAGCGGATCGGCGACCTGGCGGTGCATATCGCCGAGAGCGCTTTGTTTCTTTGCCGCCAGCCGCGCATCGCCATCCCGGTTCGCCTGGAGCAGATGGCGAACAAGACCCAGCATTTGCTGCAAAAAGTGCTGGATGCTTTTGTGAACTTCGATGAAGCCGCGGCCCGCGAGGTGTGCGCGGACGACAGCGAAATCGACGCCATGCATCAGGAAATATTCCAGCAGGTGAAGGGAATCATCATGCAAAACCCCCGCCAGTTCGAGGCCCTGCTCCAGATTATGCATATCTCGCGGCACCTTGAGCGGATTGCCGACCACGCCACGAACATCGCCGAAGATTTGATCTACCTGATCGAGGGCCGGATCGTCCGCCACGCGACGGAAATTTTCCAGGGCAAGGGGCCGGCGGAGCCGAATGTGTAATCCCGTTAAAAAAACATTTTGGCCGCGTTGCGGGCGGTCAGTTCCGCGATCGCCTCCCAGGAGGTGTGCCGGATTTCCGCCAGGACTTCCGCCACGCGGCGCACGCGGGCCGGTTCGTTGGGTTGGCCGCGAAACGGCTCCGGGGCGAGATACGGCGAATCGGTCTCGATCAACAGGCGGTCATCCGGCGTCAGGGCCGCCACGGCCGGCAAGCTCCCGGCCTTCTTGAACGTGACGATGCCGCTGAAGCTGATGGAAAAACCCAGCGCCAGGAGATCGCGGGCAAACGCCTCGCCGCCGGTAAAGCAATGCATCACGCCGATCCGATCGGGCGCCCCGCGCCAGGCGCCGGCATGCGCGCGCAAGGCGGCCAGGGTCTCAGTCTCCGCCGAGCGGGTATGCACGCAGACCGGCAGGCGGCGCTCCCGCGCCAGAAGCAACATGCGCCGGAAGAGTTCGATTTGCGCCAAGGCTGTTCCGCGCCCATGATGAAAGTCCAGCCCGATTTCGCCGATCGCCGCCGCTTCCGGCGCCGCCAGCATGGCTTCTAATTCATCCATCGTCTGACTTCTCCCCTTCGATGTTGGATGTTCGATGTTGGATGTTCGATGTTGGCTTTTCTCTTCCGATTCCGCCGTCTGTTCCGTTCTGCCGTCCTTTTTGTCGGGTCTGGCGCGTGCCAGGGCGTAGCTCTTGGTCAAAGCTTGGTTCATCGTCCTGCCCGCAGTGCTAAGCATAGCGTTACAGGCGGGCTGTCGTCCGTCGTCCTCTTCAGTGTCCGTCTTCTCCGGTCTGTCGTCTGTCGTCCGTCGTCCGTCGTCCGTTGCCTGGCCGCGGTCATAGCCAACGGCCGCCCGGACGCGCGCCGGGTAAGCGCGCGCGATTTCAAGCGCGGTGCGGTTGGCGGCCGGCGAGCCGCCGACGGCGATCATGCGGCTCACGCCGGCCTGCTCGGCGCGCGCCATGATGGCATCGAGCGCAGCGCCCGCCGCGATCATTCCGTCAAAATGGACGTGGGTGTCGGTCAGCATGACTATTGGTAACTGCTCAGGAGTCAGAATTCAGGAGTCAGCCCGCCTGCAACGCTGTGCGTAGCACTGCGGGCAGGTAGTCAGAATAAGGAACCCGTATAGGCCAAGCGAATACGAAGAGAATCGGCGCT
>Ga0172380_10004294_pt1 | contig 18459 bp, 19 predicted proteins | sample Leawe162metaG_FD_119747 | JGI IMG/M metagenome (GOLD analysis project Ga0172380, IMG submission 119747) | Leachate microbial communities from a municipal landfill in Southern Ontario, Canada - Leachate well 162 metaG | ecosystem: Engineered > Solid waste > Landfill > Unclassified | place... | reverse complement strand
GGTCGGCATCACGCCAGATACGGTACAGGCGCTTGACCTACAAGAAGAGACGTATCACATTGAACGTATCCCTCTTCCCCGCACCTTCGCAGTGTTCCTTAATCCAAACAAGTCTGCGGCACTACGTGATTCTGCCGCACGTAACGCATTGAGTGCTGCGATAGACCGCACCGGTCTCATCAACACCGTACTGGGCGGATATGGAAATCCATTGTGGGGACCCGTACCTCCTGGTTTTGGTGCTGAAAGTATTGTCTCCACAACGACGACAGCAAGCGAAGAAGATGTGCGTGCTATACTCCGAGACGGCGGATGGAAACTCAATGAAGAGAGTGGGGTCTGGGAGAAAGAGATAGATGACACCACGGTTCCGCTTTCGTTTACGATCGCAACCGCGAATCAGAGTGGCTTTGCAGCAACGGCTGAGTTTCTCAAGGAAGCTTGGCAGCATATCGGTGCGGACGTGCAGATAGACCAGTTTGAACAAGCCGACCTGACACAGGGAATCATACGGCCACGTAACTACGAAGCGTTGCTTTTTGGGACTCATTTGGGACGTTCACTTGATTACTACTCATTTTGGCATTCGTCTCAGCGCAATGACCCAGGCCTCAACGTTGCACTCTTTGCGAACATAACGACTGACTCAATACTCACCGAGATGCGACGAAATGCGAATCCTGATGAGCGTGTCGAACGTATCGAACGCTTCGCAGAGGAGGTAACAAAGGAGAATCCCGCGTTCTTCCTGTATGCCCCAGAGCTTGTGTATGTGTTCCCGAACACGGTGCAGGGTGCAGCATTCAAGGGCGTTGGAGAGCCGCAAGAGCGATTTGCGCGAGTACATGAGTGGTTCATCGAGACCGAGACCGTATGGCCGTTTTTTACTGAGTAGCCAGAAGACTTTTAATGCAGAGATCAGATCTAATTATTAACGTACACAACTAAGAGCTAACCTAACTATGGAACCAAGAACACCAGCAGCATCACCGTCACCAGAGCGATCAGGAGGAAATCCGCGCTTCTCACGTGGCAGACGAGATAATAATCGAGGTCCTCGACCTCAAGGCGCAAGCAATGGCCAATCACCACGGCGCGAGGGTGGTCGTGGCGGAGAAGGACGGCGTCGACGCCCACAAGGCGGTCGTGGTGGTCGTGACCGAGGACGACGACCAATGACAAGTCCTGCGCTCAACCAGCGTATGTCTATTCGTGATCCAAAAACGCCATTTATCGCACCTGTCACTGATCCGGATACTGTCCGCATCATTCCACTCGGCGGTGTCGAAGAAGTAGGTAAGAACATGACTGCAGTAGAGACCGCTGACGATATCCTCATTTTTGATGCGGGCTTCCAGTTCGTTTCTTCTGAAAGTGATGCACCAGGCGTGAACTACATTCTCCCAAGCACACAGTACCTCGAAGATAACAAAGACAAGATCAAGGGACTCATCATTACGCACGGACACCTTGACCACATCGGTGGTATTCCCTTCCTTATAGAGCGTATTGGTAATCCACCAATTTACACGCGATACTTGACGTCGCTCATGATATTGAAGCGTCAGGAAGAATTTCCGCACCTTCCAAAGGTGAATATGAATGTTGTTGAACTCGACCAGCGCGTTAAAGTCGGCAACACCTATATAAAGCCATTCCCTGTAACACACTCAATCCCAGATTCAATGGGTATCTCCGTAGAAACAAAGCATGGCAATATCGTCATCTCGGGAGACCTTAAGCTTGAGCACGAGGACGGCATCCCTTCACAAAAAGAACAAGATGTTTGGGGACGTGTCGGACAGGATAAAAACATCCTCTTTATTGGCGACTCCACAAACGCTGAGCGTGACGGATTCTCAATACCAGAAGGACGAGTACACACCAATATCGAGAACATTGTGCGCGACGTACGAGGACGACTCATCATCGGAACATTCGCATCCCAGTTTGAGCGCATGATCCGCATTATCATGATTTGTGAGCGACTCGGAAAGAAAGTGGCTCTCGAAGGTCGGAGCATCAAGACCAATCTTGATATTGCAGAATTAGCAGGCCTTATGAAGGTCGGCAAAGGTACCATCATCCCTATACAGGATATTGGAAATTATCCTTCTGATCGTATCGTAGTGCTTGCAACAGGCGCGCAGGGTGAGGAATTCGCTGCACTTATGCGTATCGCAACGCAGCGTCACAAATTCATCGCGCTCAATGATCGCGACACCATTATGCTTTCCTCTTCAGTCATTCCAGGTAACGAGCTGTCCGTTCAGAAATTGAAAGACAACCTATACCGACGTGGTGTACACATCATCACGTACCGCGCTTCTGACGTTCACTCGACAGGACACGGAAACTCTGGTGAGCTCGTATGGATACGTGAACAGGTCAAGCCACAGTTCGTCATGCCTGCGTATGGATATCACTCAATGCTTCGCTGTCATGCCTATGCACACATTGAGGCAGGGTTTCCAAAAGAGCGCATCATCATTGCCGATAATGGTACGGTGATCGACATCAAGAATGGTACTGAACTCAATATCCGAAAGGAAAAAGTCTCTTCTGAAATCATGATGGTTGACGGCTTTACTGTCGGCGCACGTCAGGAGGTAGTGATTCGCGATCGTCAGTCGCTTGCAGAAGACGGCATGTTCGTCATCATCGCAACAATCAACGGAAAGACAGGCCAGCTGCGCAAATCACCCGATATCATCTCTCGTGGCTTTGTCTATCTTCGCGAGAATCAACAGCTCTTGTCTGAAGCCCGACTTCTGGTGAAGAAAACTATCGAGAAGAGTACTGCCAAGTCACACCCTATTGATCTTGATCTTGTAAAAGACGAGATTACCGAGGTGGTATCAGGCTTCCTACTCCAAAAGACCAACAAGGCACCTATGGTGATTCCAGTATTGATTGGAATTTAACCTCAGGTCAATAAAAAACGCGGCAACGATATCGTTGCCGCGTTTTTTATGTACGCTTCTACACACAATAAATCACGATACCGTGCATTCATCTTGTACACTTACCCTATGCCTGGACCAGAAGTACCCATACAACATCTTCCAACACTTCCTCGAAAGTCGTTCAAGATATTTTTTGCTGGACTTACCGCGCTCTCGTTCCACTGGTCCGTGGTGATCTACATAAACTCATCGTACCTTGAGCAATTTTTTAGTGAGAGCGACATCAGTCTCTTGTACGTCGTTGGCGCACTCGTGACTATAGCCTGCTTCATTGCAGCACCCGCTGTATTAAATCGATTCGGCAATTACACGCTTACCCTTTTCTTTGCAGTACTTGAATCTGTTGCCCTCATCGGTATGGCGTTCTCAGGTAGCGCTCATATGGCAGCCTTGTGGTTCACACTCCACTCAATTGTGGTTTGCTTACTCTTCCTCCATGCAGATGTCTTTATAGAGGAAATGATTGGCACCGAAGAATCAGGTACAGGATCGATACGAGGACTTCTCCTCACCATCATGAGCTTTATGGCTGCAGCAGCAACATTGCTTTCCGGGCTTCTTATCGGCGACGGAGAACCTCGTTTTGGACTCGCCTACACCGTAAGTGCTCTCACGCTAATCCCTTTCATGGTCATCCTCATGCGGCATTTCAGGAAATTCAAGGATCCTGAGTATCCGCAGCTCGCGTTCGTTCCCACTGCCCTATCGTTCTGGAAGCATCGTGACCTCCGCAATGTGTTTTGTGCAGGGTTCTTACTACAAATGTTCTTCGCCTGGATGGTAATCTACATTCCGATTTATATGAGTCGCGTCATTGGGTTCGACTGGGAAATCATCGGCGCGATTCTCTTTGTCGGACTTCTTGCATACGTACTCTTTGAATGGCCTATAGGACTAATCGCTGATCGCTGGATTGGTGAAAAAGAAATGATGGCACTTGGCTTCCTGGTCATCGCAGTTGCAACTTCATGGCTTGCATTCCTCACTCCCGAACAATTACCGTTATGGTTCTTCACCATGTTTATGACGCGTGTCGGAGGAGCTTTAGTTGAAGCAACTACGGAGTCGTACTTCTTTAAACATATCACGGGAAAGGACGCAGCTTTTGTGAGCATCTTCAGGATTGCACGTCCGCTTGCATACGTGGTTGGCGCACTTCTTGCGAGTGTCGCCCTTTTGTTCTTGCCATCATATAATCTCCTCTTCATTGTACTCGCCTTCTTTATGATTCCAGGACTCTTCTTTGCGATGGCACTTAAGGACACTAAATAGTTAGAAATGCTAATCGGGAAGTGTGTAACGCTGTCCCCTCTTTGTGATGAGATTCTCCGCGATAAGTCTTTCGAGTTGCGCATCAATGCGGTCGATGTCGAACGAGAGCGTCTGGTGAAGTTTCTTTCGTGTCATAGATTGTAATCCTACAGTACGCACCAAAGCGCCGCGGATTTGCCGATCGGAACCCTTGAACGTTGTCTGTGGCGTGTAGTGCTTACTCTTGCTATTTGGATTGCCATACGTTTTTTTAATATAGACGCCGTAATCCATAAGTGCGTAATACCAGGCACGCGGGTCTGATCGATCAAGTGTTCGTTCGACCATAAGACGAATGTCAGCATCCGAAATATCAGTATCATCATTGAAGAAATGATGTATGAATACACTACGAATATTGGTCTCAACAAAGACTTCGGGGAGTTGGTAGGCAAATGCTGATATTGCACCTGCGGTATACGAGCCGATACCAGGAAGCGCGGTAAGTTCTTCGTATGTGCGCGGGAGCCGACCCTTATGCTTTTTTACAACCAACTGTGCACACTGGTGGAGCATCTTTGCGCGACGATTGTAGCCAAGACCCTGCCACTCACGAAGCACTGCACCCAGCGGAGCCTCCGCGAGTCCAGCGAGTGTTGGAAACCGCTGTAGAAAAGAAGCGTACTTCGGGAGTACACGATCAACCTGTGTCTGCTGGAGCATTATCTCTGAGACGAGTATGCGATACGGATTAGTCGTCAATCGCCACGGCAGCGTGTGTCGTCCATGCCTTCTATAGTGCGTGCGCACCATGCGCACGAAGCGGCGCTCTTCTGTATTCATTATGCGGTCACCTCTATAAAGACTGGCCGCAGACTCCGCCACATCTCTTTCGAAAGTGATCGTTCATTATAGATGCCAGCATGCGGGTAGTTTGCTTCCGAGATGGTGACGGTACCGTCAGGAAACACTGCTTCCACGTAGGCAAGATGCCCTATATCGTTCTCTTCAGTATATTCAATAATCGTTCCTTGTTTTGGTAAAACGCTGATGTATACACCAGAGAGACCTCTAAGGATAGTGTGCCATGAACCAGGTGTGCGAGGACGTGTTTCTGGCCATTGTATACGGATACCACGACGCATGAGTCTGTAGAGGACATACTCCCCTGCTTGTAGTGGAAACTCTGATTGTCCAAGACCAAATGTATCGTTGATGAGTGCACGAACATGTGCAGTATTCGGATGATCCACGGAATTTTCCTCTCCTTGCACAAATTCAGGATAGACGGTGCCTGCGCGATCTGCGAGATTATCTTTGAGTACCCACCCTTCATAATTTTCCCACACGACACGATAGAAACGTCCCTGCGGTTCCATAACCAAGACAAGTTCTCCATACGGTATCTTGGCAATACATGAGTCAAAACCTATCGTAGGATCTTTATAGAGTGGCGTTTCATGGGCAAGTGCATACATAACTGTATGCTTGCCATGAATGGCCGCACGAGGAGTCACAATGGCTGAGCGTCTATCAGTGCGCTGCTCCACGGGCGCAATCGCAGAGGTTCTTTCTGGTATATATAGGCGACGACCTCCTTCTTCTGTAATACCATAGGCGGCAAATACCGAACGCACGAAACGAGTCGATATCGTCATCACGAGGTCATATGCGGTATCAATCACCGGGATTACTCCAGTCATAATATACCCACTATACCACCCCCGAAGAAAGGCTAGAAGCCCTCTCAAATAGCACGAGTAAACAAGCAACTAGGCGGCACGTGGCCACTTTTTGACCGCTTGAGGATATAGAGCAGTCAGCGGATGCGTGATGCAGACATGCTTCCGAGCGGGGCAAAAGTGTCGTCCATACAGGACCAGTCGGTGATTAAATCCCCACCAATCACGCCTTGGCATGAGTGTTATAAGATCACGTTCAATACGCACGGGATCCGTGAAGTCACTCAAGTCAAAACGAATCACGAAACGGCGTACGTGCGTATCGACGGCAATACCTTCATGTATATTAAATGCGTTTGAAAGGACGACGTTTGCAGTCTTGCGTGCAACCCCAGGAAGCAACAAAAGATCCTCCATACGGTCGGGCACCTTTCCTTCGTATCTATCGAGAACCATGCGCGCAGCAGCGCGAATATTCTTTGCTTTGTTTCGATAGAAACCGCACGAGAAGATGGCTCGTTCTAGTTCTTGCTGTGGCACTTCAGCATATGCTCGCACCGAGCGATATTTCTTGAAAAGCGTCTCGGTTACCATGTTGACGCGCGCATCGGTGCACTGTGCTGAGAGCTGTACAGCAACAAGAAGCTCCCAATTATTTCCATAATTCAGCTCTATCTTGGCGCTCGGAAAGAGTCGCTTGAGTACACGATTCATGTCGCGCACTCGCTTGGTGCGGACATTATGTTTCTCTGAGTTCATAATCTTATCCTCTGAGTAGTCGGAAAGCCATGATACCTACCGTTCCTAGTGTTATGAGATTGAGTGCAAACAGAACAAAGAGTCCGAACGGTATCGCCATGAGTGCAAGGTTTACCACAACACCTATGATAATAGTACGAAGCGTTATGCTGTCTTGTTTTACTATTGTTCGCTCAACAAGGTACCCAATAAGAATTGGCGTGAGTCCGAATGAGAGCGTGATCAGGCTCAGGAAGGCTAAGAAAAGCAGTATCCCAAGTGGAATACCTACAAAGCTCACCAACAAAACAACGCTTACAAATGGCAGGACGAGGAGCATTGCAAGTCCGATAAGTCCATTCTGTCCAATACGAGCAAAGGATTCACGACAGAATCGTTCGACGGAACTGCGAGCAATGAAAAATAGCGACGCTGCCATGAATAAAGTTGAGAGCACAAACAGGTACGGTGTGCGTGAAGATCCTGAGTCCTCATCGTCCATGTCACGCTTTTGAATATCGCCCTCGACGACTGCATTCTGAGCACGAGAAAGTTCCTGCGCGCTTTTATACGTGATATCGCCACGAACCTCTGCTCGATCATTGAGGGTGAGCCCTTGTGACGCGGTCATTTCTATGTCTCCGCCAATGGTTGCATTGATACGCACTGATTCCGCAAAACCATGCACCGTGCCCACCACATCTCCTTCAACAACAAGAGAGCCACCAAAGAAAAGTATGTCTCCTTCAATCTTTGCTGTTGAGAGTATGGTGAGTACACCACCCACGACAGCAACATCACCCTTCACAGTACCGCCGAGCGTAACTTCGCCGCCAAGTACCCGCATATCGTCACCAATGTCAGTGTGTACCTGTACGGAGCCACCAACGATAGTAAGGTCTTCAGAGACAGGAGCATTGACCGTCACCGTACCTCCGAGAGCATGCACGTCGTGCCCTGCTGCACCCGACAAAGTAATAGTCGATCCAAATCCATAAAAGTCTCCATCAAGAGATTGAGACGCGTCGATGGATACCATTTCCCCACCACGAATAATCGGTCCTGCTGACGCTACGCCTGCAAATAGAAAAAGACCGATTCCAAGCCCTAGAATCACGCCTGCTATATGTTTCATGAGGTCTATTCTAGCACAGTCGAGACAGAAGTTTGAGGAGACTGTATCTTGGTAGATACGTCAAATTGTTGTGGTTTCCTGATTTCCTTTTGATACGTTTGCACTTCGTACCATACGTACACACCTGCACCCACTGCAGACAGAAGTAGTATTGAAACAATGATGATGAATATCTTCAAAGACGTCATGGTACTTGTGAGTATTCCAGTGGTGCTTGCAAAAGATGTGCAGCCCAGAGACTCAAGATAAGAAGTGCTGCGAACACAACAAAAAGCACAACTCTCGGTTGTGAAAGTTCCCAAGAACCGTTGTGCCAATTGCGAACGAAAAGAAATGGAAGAATGAATCGAAGTATGCGCATATGATTACTGACTGAGCTTCCAGTAGAGCTTACCGCTTATAATAAGCGCAACAACGCCTAAAAGAAAGAAGCCGAGCGGACAATTATTGAGCAAGTGCATTTTCATACATGAACGATGTCTACTTAAATAACTCTTGTCCGTGCTCCCAAATCTCAGAATGACCTTGCTCTTTGAGCCAGTACCACCATTCTGCACCCCAAAGATATTGCTTCTCAAAGCGTGTGTCTTCTGCATAGCTAAGTATCTCGTCCATCTTATCAATATCCATGCGTTCAAACTGAGCTTCAAGCGGGACGTTCACTACTGGCTCAATAAGCCATGGCTCAAGTGATAACTCAATGAGGAAGGCCTCTTTCTCTCCAAATAGAAAGCTCATTACGTTCTCTTTTACACGATACGCCCATGCAGGAAGTAGCGTGCGAAATTGACCGAGCTCAGGATTCCAAAAGTAGACATAGACGCTTGTTCCAAAAGAGTCGCCAGCACGGTAGGCTCCCTGCCACATGCCAAGGTTTCCGCTATCGGTCACCAGAATAGGACGAGAGGAATCGAGTGAGCGCACAAGCGCAACCTCTTCTTTAAGGAATGCTTCGTCTAGGTCGCCACAGTGCTCATGTGCAAAGACTTCAAGAAACGGTTCGTTCTCAACTTGCCAATGGGTTATAGCAGGAGAATCTTTGTAACGGGTGACAACCGCTTCAATGTATTCCCGTATCTCTTTCTGCTGGTCCTCCCAAGAAAGGGCTTGCGCCCACGGTGGCACATGACACTCAGGCCAGCGTGGCAAACGCCGTCCTACGCCAAAGATTACCTGCGCTCCCGCAGCTTCCGCCTTCTTGATGTCGGCATCCATCCAAGAAAAGTCATATTGATCGGGCATAGGTTCTATAAGTGTCCAATGTGCTGCAAGACGGAGGTGGCGAACCCCGAGATCCTCAAGAATCGCATCGAATACCTCATCGGGATTAAGACCAAGTTCAAGTGCATACGGAACGTTGTATGACATGCCGTATATAATCTTCTCAGGAACATCTTTGCGTGCGAGTACAAAGAGCACGATAAGAAACAAAGCTATCACTGCTCCAAGTATGCCGAGTATCTTCCAGCGCCGTTTCATACGAGTTGTGTTACCTGAATAGTACTAGAAAACCAATAGCAATCACAACAACAAAGAGTACCTTTTGGAGAATGTGTTCTGGGCGATAGCTTTCAACAGGACGACCCCAAGGCCAGAGGGTAAAGAAGATACCAAAGAGTATGATAAAGACATACTGGAGCCCGCCGAGCGCCTGCACAACAGCAACATCACCCCTATTCGTAGCGTGGAGGATAAGAAGTGTCGCAATGCCTGCCATAGCCTTACTTCCAAAGATAAGCAAATACGCTGGCGCATTCGCCGACTTTGATTGCGTCTTCACACGATCATAGTATGCAGGGATCATAAGCAGGGTCAGTCCAAAGAATACAAAGGCTACGCGAGACCAGAAGAAGCCATCGTCAAACGAAGTGACGAGAAAGAGTCCTTTGATCGCAATATAGTGGAATGCAAAAAATATACCCGAATACACGACCATAATCGCAACCGAACGCGAGAATCGAAATCGAGAAACAAGTGCAGTACCCACAGCGAGGATACCGACACCAAGAAGGAAGTGCGGCGTTAGCTTTTCGTCGAGGAAGAAGTATGCAAGTGCATAGGCTGCGATAGCAGACACAGAACCAATGACCGGCATAACGTCTGAAGCATCATGTTCCCGAAGCGCGGTGAACATAGCGGTTAATGCCGTAAAGAACGTATACGCAGACAAGAAAGACAGTGCAACCACCTCAAGGGTGGGACGTACGACATTTGCAAAGGAGGGGATCCCCAGATTCTGAAGCGGAAGTGGCAATAGATTTATGAGATACACCGCAACCCAGCCACCTGAAATGAGACACGTATAGAACGCGTACACGAACGGCTGTGGCATGATACGGTCGTCAGTAACGATCCGCTTGTCGATGAGCGCGACAATAGCATTGAGAAACTGCGCTATGACGACGAGAAAAATCCAGTTCATTCTCCCCTATTCTAACCCATTCCGCTCACAGATAGCCTTATAGACCTGTGCAGAGGGACGCACGGTCCGTGCCAAGGTTGCGTAGTCAACGGCGACCAAACCGAAGCGTTTCTCAAAACCGAGCGCCCATTCGTAGTTATCAAGAAGCGACCAGTAGATGTGGCTCCGTACATCAACACCTGCTTCTAGAGCACGCCAAGTCGCCTCAACTTGTTTTGTTATATATTCACCACGTCCGCTGTCTGCCGCGTCAGCCAGTCCTGCCTCTGCTATGTAGATTGGTTTGCCGTATCGTTTCAACATTACCAAAGCGTCGTAAATCTTTTCAGGCGCAAAATTCCAGTCCATGTCCGTCTTCCTCCACCTGCGCCGATCACCAAATTTTGTATAGAAGTAATAATTGAGACCAATGGAGTCGTAATGATCCTCAGTTCGTTCCATGAACACATGGGTCCACAAATGATTCGCAATCCTTGCCTTGAGCTTGTTGAATAGATTCCCGTTCGCATCAAATACAATGACATGATGCACAAAATTCACATTTGTCTCAAAAGGGAGTTTCTTAATCTCGCGATACGCAGCGTTATGCGCGTGTGCAAGATTCTTCATCACCCTAAAATACAGAAAGAGTGGCTTCAGTCCTTTATTTGCCTTTGACTCAAAGGTGCGACCTGAGTTCGTGATAGAGACACGATCAATGAGTGCAAAACGTTTGAACGGAGGCCAGCTACCACGAAGCCATCCATTGCTTCCATACACACTTGGCTCATTGATGGTCGAGAAGTTAGTGCACAGATCACCAAGCTTTGAGACTACAAATGCACAGTATCGTGCAAAGATTTGCGGAGAATCTTTGCGTTCAAAACCTCCTGACTCTGAAAACCAGAGCGGGAGGGTAAAGTGCCACAGCGTAATAAGCGGCGTGATATTGCGCGCTTTAAGCGCTTCGAGCACGTGTCGATAGTGGAGAATTGCATCCTCGTTAAACTTCCCTTCTTCTGGCTCAATCCGTGACCACTCGACAGAGAATCGGTGTGCATTGTGTCCGAGTGACTGTGCAATATCAAAATCTTCTGCATACCGATTATAATGATCGCACGCCTTGCCGCAGACAGGCACTCTTCCATCACGTGCTGCCTGTGCCCAATCATTATTTTCGATACCGCCTTCGACTTGGTAGGAAGCGGTAGCTGCGCCCCACAAGAATCCTTTAGGAAAGGTTTTCATAGTATTTAAATCGTAGAATCCTCCTCTGGTGATGAAATCTCTGCGGCGTCGATGGTCGAAGTACCACTAGCCTCGAGAGTGTTTGTGGAGGTAGTCGATGCAGTTGTGGTGCCTGTAGTTATTGGTTCCTCTACTATCGCAACAGGTAGCGGTGCCGCTACGGGTGCAGGCGGTGGTGTATATACCACAGGCTCTGGTTCTGATTCTGGTTCAGGTCTTGGTGGTGGCGGTACATATCCACTTCGCACTCGCTCAATGAATGCCTCACGAGTATCTTCGTTATAGGTATCAACGACAACAGGATAGTCATCTGCGGGCATACCCAAAACAACAGCCGCTGGCATGGTAGCAACGGAAATTGTTGGCATGTGCACAAAAAGTACACCAAGAGTACTTGCGGCTAGTGTGCCCACAAGAAGAACGCCAGTAATGAAAAGATGCTTTGTTCTGACCATAACGCTATGCGGGCATAGTAGCATGCCAACGATGAGACCCGCTACGGTTATCCAATCTGCACGTCAACAAGCTGTTCAACGCGACGAATATCTGCAAGGAGTTTAGAGCGTTCACTATTGAAAAGCGTGAGCGTAAAGACTGCCTTCCCGCCATTCTTGGCAAAGTGACACATATCACCTACTTTCTTGAGCTGTTGGAGCTCAACAACCGACTTGAGCTCCTGACACTTCTTTATACCTTTGAGTTTTGTGATTTTTCCTTCCTTTTTCGGATACCACTTCATGGTTGCAGCAAATCCTTTGCACTTCTTTGGAATCTGCGGATGTTTTGGAAAACGAACGAGGATATCATTGAGTGAGTGATCAATGTCACATGAAAGCTTATGGAGCATATGGCGGAAACCGCCGACGCGAGGACCTATCTCGATAAGCTTCCACTCATCATCCACCTTCATTAACTCAACGTGCGCAGTAGTGCTACGGAGACCGAGCGCATGAATACCTGCCGTAGCTGCATCGTGCGCTCGTTCAATGGTCCCTGGTTTAAGACCTGTCGGAGACATGTGAATGTAATTGTAGAAATCATCGCGACCAATATTCTTGCCCGTGATAACTCTCACCATAGGACAGAAGTAGATGGTACCAAGACTGTTCACATATGCATCAACCGAATACATGTCTCCTTCCATGTACTCTTCAACCATCATCTTTGGCATTTCCGTTCGACCATTCTCCTTGTAGATTTTCTCAATCTGCTTGTGTGCCACGGTAAGAGATTGTTCCAAATCTTCTTCGTGGTAACACACAGTGACGAGAAGACTCTGCGCAAGATTTGCAGGCTTTACAATCATAGGGAATCTGATTTTGTCGATGACACGCTTTCGTTCTGACTTTGTGTTCTCACGAACCACCACATATTTTGGAGAATATTTTGGAGCGAGGAGCTTGAAACGGCGACGCATCTCAAGCTTGTCAGTTGCCCACTTCAGAGATTCTGTTGAAGGAGTCCTCAGATACGGCACGTGCGGAATAACCTGAATAAAGCGTGAAATATAAGACTCGGAACGGCACGAAATTGCACGGAATTCGTCCTGATACGGAGCCAACGCTTCTGCAATCCGGGCAGGAACAGTAAAATCACATCGTACAACAATATCGAGATCAGGGTGATTCTCACCAAGAACGTCTTTCGATGAGTTGTCACGGATGAGCATGACGCGAAACTTCTGCTTTTCGCGCTTCTCGTAGGCACGGATACCCTCAATAGTCCCCGACGGGATACCCATTACATACGCGATGATATTTCTCGTGTGCTTTTTTTTCATAACCGGGCTGATAGAACGGGCCGACGGAAGATGGTATAGCTGAAAATAGTGCGAACACTATACGTGAAACAGGGCAAATTGTACAGGGTTTTAGCGAAGGGCGCCTCCATGCTTCTCGCTCCAGGCATAGCACACAATCGCAGCGGCTACCGAGGCATTAAGTGATTCAACATCGGGAGCCATGGGAATTTTGAGTGTTATATCGCAATGCTCCAAGGTCTTCTCTCGTATACCTGCGCCCTCATTGCCGAGAATAAAGACACTCGGCTTTTCAAAGCCTTCTTCTCCGACCGTCTGCGACGCATCGCCGGCGAGTCCATAAATCCAAAACCCTTGTTCCTTCAGATGGCGAATCGTTGCGTTCACATTCCCGATGGAGATAAGCGGAATACGAAAAGCCATTCCTGCTGATGCTTTGATGACCGCGCCCGTAATCTGTGTCTGTCGATGTTCAGGAATAAGCACACCGCTGATGCCAAAGGCTGCAGCCGAGCGAATAATCGCACCTACATTATGAGGATCCTGTATCTCCCCCAGAAGCACGAGTGCCGTGTCGTTGTTCACCGCTAGTGTCCGCGCAAACTCATCGTACGAGCGCATAAGTTTACTGAGATCAATAGAAGCAACGAATCCCTGATGCACCGCATCCTTAGAAACGTCGCCCGGAAGCCTTTGGGTATTCAGCGGTTCGACCACCATACCCGCCTTTTTAACGGTCGCACGAAAATCGTCGTCAGTTGTGTACACGGTACGTATCGCAGCGGGACACGCAACGAAAGCCTCTTTGACCGCATGCTTCCCATAAATATAAGCAATTTCACTCATAGCGGGAGTCTATCGTGTCTGTGCGTTTCTGTGAAGGTGTGGCATAGTGATGCCATGAAACGCACGCGGACTGGACAAGCATTCTGGGATCAGGAATACACAAAAGGCGGACACCTTGCGCTTTCTTTAAATCCGAGCGAAGACCTTGAGAAATTCGTACGCTGGCTCGTGCGCGAACACGGTCGTGAGCACCTTAATGTCACCACGTCCATACTTGACCTCGGTTGTGGTAATGGACGCAACATTGAATGGCTATCACGCTCATACGGCGTGCGCGGGACTGGCTACGACATCTCTACGGAAGCTATCAAGGATGCTTCGCGACGCGCAACACAGGATGGTCTTCCCCTTACGTATGTGAGCAGGTCGATTGCAGGACCTATCGACCTTCCAGATGAATCACAATCTCTTGTACTCGACATGATGTCCTCCCACTTTCTAAATAAAGAAGAGCGCAGTCTGCTTATCACCGAAACTGCACGAGTGTTGCGTCCTGGTGGTTTTCTGTTCTACAAAACTTTTTTACTTGATGAAGACCGGCATGCCGCGCGTATGATTGCTGCAAATCCAGGAGAAGAGACGCAGACGTATATCCATCCAAAAATCGGTGTCGCGGAGTATGTACCTCGAGAGGAAGACATTGAAGAGGCCTATAGTCCTCACTTCATCATACATAAAGTACTTAAGTCACACCGCCATAAGGGCGCTCAAGCAAAACGACGAAGCATCAGCGTCTACATGGAGAAGGCTTAGCCCATTAAACACCCACTACGGTACCGCAGTGGGTGTTTTTTCTGAGTGACCTGCGTAGGACGTTAGACCGTTCCCTGTTCTCTTCGTGTCTTTAAGAAACTCGCTATCATGAGCGCAAGGAAGATAAGTGCAACGCCAATGAAAAAGAATCCTGTCTCTGAAATCAAGGAAGTGCGTGCCTCTGTCGTACCAGAAGAGTCTGACTTCTGTTCTCCCCACCGCTCTGCATCAATAGCATTAAGATCCACGATAGTACCAAAACTCTCTTTGCCGATGAGCGTTACGTCATCAGATGCTGCTACCCCACCACCTCCTGTAGCAAGAGACTGGGTGCCACTGAGTCGAAAGCCTGAAGCAAGAAGCTCTGATCTGTACCAGTCTGGAACATATTCCCAAGGCACATTGGCAATGGTTGGTCCGAAGACTGCCGTTACGGGGTCATAGCCCTCAGGAACCGTCATCATCGGTACAATGTAGCCGTCCGCCGCGAGTTCTGCCTTGTACCAGTCAGGTACATACTCCCACGGTACATTGGCGATGGTTGGTCCAAAGATTGCGGTCTCTGGATCGTATGCATCAGTTGCAGCTGATGCTGGTGTTGCAAAGATGAAAAAGGTAAGCGTAACGATCGCTGCGAAGAGAACGAATCGGAGCGTTTGATATGCACGTACAGCTGTCATGATGATTGAACTGGAGAACCAGTAATGTATTAGATTTTTAAAAGAGTATCCCTGAGGAACTGAAAGAACCGATAGTACGCGTAAAGACGCGGAAACGGTGGCATTATTCCATCTGTTGCATCAACGCGTCAATCAAAAGATGGCTGCCGTACGGGGTTATTTTTGAGCACTGCATAACCTCTATACCCTGTCCTTGAGAAATACACCGAAGATACTGAGGTTCTTCGAGGTATGTCCTTTAAGAAGACGCCTCAAGGACATCATACTCAAAAAGAAAAGCTCGAACGCGTCAACACGCGCACGAGCCTTGTTTTCTCTGACCCTTAGGGACTGACGGTCTTTACCTTCAGTGATGCCACACCGTCTTCAGTGAAACCGAGGCGATCAGCCGCAGCTTTTGAAAGATCGAGCACTCGTCCTGGATCACTGGTATAGGGACCACGATCCTTGATGACGACTACCTGCGACACTCTGGTCGCAGGATTGGTGACCAGAAGTTTCGTACCAAATGGGAGCGTCCTATGCGCAGCGATCGTTGGATCATGCATATTGAAAGGCTCACCATTTGCCATAGTGCGTCCATGATGCCACTCTCCATACCAGCTTGCTTCTGCGGTAAACGTACGCGCATCCACGCTTGCAGGGAGAAGGGCCCACAGTATTATCAGTCTATATCTATGCTTCAAAATGTACTCCTTTGAACAACGTCTCACACGAGACAACCAAACCCTGAGACGAACGAAAAGAAAGAAACTTACTGGCGTACGTCAGAATGCCTCGTGTGCTTGCACCGATGATGAATGGCGACCCGATCTTGCGCCGCAACAGCAGCATGCAGATCGGAGTGAGCGCTCGGTGGAGCGCGCCTTCCCAGAAAAACCACCATGGTGCCAGTAGCCCCATACCCCGAATGCTTGCATCGGGGATGGTACGACTAGCTGTGTTTTACTCAGACAAAAGAAAAGACCGTCTCCCCCGAAGAGGAGAGCGGTCTGGTGCTGCTGACGCCGAAGCCGATCAGCCGTGGACGGCGGCCGGCGCGGTAACGGTGTAGCCGAACTGGCGGGCCAGGCCGACGGCGAAGACCTCGATGTCCGAAGTGGGGACAGTCATGTTCTGGCCGAAACGGTCGCTGTTGCCGATCACGGTGTCGATTTTGCCGATGTTCGCCGCCATGCTGGCAACCTGCTTGCCGCCCACGGTCTGGCCGTGGAAACGGGTGGTGCGGGACGACTTGCCCAGCTCATTCGGAGTCACAAAGACCCGGGTGCCGTTGTCGTCGATCATCGAGATCAGACCGGTGCGACGGTTGTTGTTGCGGTTGCCACGTTTGCGCTGCGACATCGGATGTTACCTCGTTGTGTTAAGGAACTGGTTTCTGCTCACCCCTTGCGGAATGAAACAAAAATCGACCCACATGGATCGACCCGAGATATTAGCACACAAATCTAATCGGTCAAGCGACTAAAATATTAGACAAATATATTCTATTTGTGTCAAATAGCTTCCGCTATCACCCCCTACCCCCGATTCAATGCCTCATTAAGAGCCTCAATCGAGGTTCCGACCTTCTTTCCGGGGTTCATAATGTTCTCAGGATCGTAGAGTCGCTTTATTTTTTCAAACACTCCATATAACTCCTCACCATAGAACTCTTTAAGATACGGAGAGCGAATAATGCCGTCGCTATGGTCGGCGCTTATGTTCCCTTTTAGCTTCTTCACGAGTGCGAAGACGTCCACCATAAGTCCTTCAATATCTTTCTCGAGTGTCTTAGACGCAAAATTGAAAACAGGAATGATGCGGAATGAACCGTCGCCAATGTGGCCGTGGAAACCGTAATTGATCTTGCGTTTCATGAGTATCTGCTGGAGTTTTCCGATGAACGTACCAAGAGCTGAGAGTGGAACGATAACATCTTCAATACAAGGCACTGCTCGCTGTCCTGCTGGATTATAATCACGCATGAGTGTGAATGAGTTACGACGTACTTGCCACGCAGAATCAACAACGCGCGGGTCAGTGATGTGGTGTACGAAGTATCCTTTCTCCACAAGTGCGTCCATGCATGCCGATGTGTTCGCCTTGGTCGCTTCGGCAGTATCTTCACCGAACTGCGCGAGAATGAAGAGATGTGCTTCCCCGTCGATGAACGGAAGAATGGCTCGCGCATGCTCAGCAAGATGCTCCTGTGCCTTCTTGTATGTATTGATATCAAAGGTTTCAAGTGCTTCTGGATTGTGCTGGAAGACAGTCTTAACAATGTCAGATAAATCGGTGAGCTTTGTTGCAGAAACAAGAAGCAGGTCAGTGTGCACAGGAGTTGGTACGAGCTTCAGCACCGCCTTGGTGACGATGCCTAGGGTTCCTTGTGCGCCTACAAAGAGCGGTACCGCATTGAGTGTGTTCTTTTGCACCGTCTTTTCCAGACGATAACCAGACGCTGCCTTCTTCACATTTCCAGTCGCCTTCTTTAACGCTGCACCAAATTTCTGGTGGAGGTGAATGAGCGCCTGCTCGTCAGGTAAGGTAGCCTCCTTAAGTTGCTTTGGCGCGATACGGCGCACGCTTCCATCAGCAAGGATGACTTCGAGCTCAAGTACATTATCACTAGTGGCGCCGAAGCGAAGGCTCTTCTCTCCTGATGCGTTGTTCCCGATCATGCCACCAATACCACAGAGAAGATGTGACGATGGATACGGCGCAAACATGAGTCCGTGTGCCTGTGCTGCAGTCTCTATATCGCGAAAGTATGCACCCATTTCCACGGTCGCAGTCTTCGCTAGAGGATCGATCTCTATGTGATTCATATGCTTCGTGAGATCAACAATCCAACTACTTGAAAGTGGACCACCGCTCATGTCGGTTCCTCCCGCACGAACAGTCAAAGAAGCACTGCCTCCTCCTTTCCGATTCTCCTTGCACATACCAATGAGCGCTCGCACGTCGTCAATATTCTTTGGATAATAAATAGCTTGCGGCGTGCGCTTGAAAGCACTG
>Ga0172380_10004293_pt1 | contig 18460 bp, 23 predicted proteins | sample Leawe162metaG_FD_119747 | JGI IMG/M metagenome (GOLD analysis project Ga0172380, IMG submission 119747) | Leachate microbial communities from a municipal landfill in Southern Ontario, Canada - Leachate well 162 metaG | ecosystem: Engineered > Solid waste > Landfill > Unclassified | place... | reverse complement strand
TGGTATGCTGTCGGTTTTGGTCATTGATTAAAACTCCAAACCTTCAAGAGCGATTTTCTCGAAAGCGTACCATGCCAGAAAATTGTCAAAATTCCCCCCTTTGATCTTTGCGGCGAGAAAATAGCCATCAATCAATCCTTCCTCAAGATCGAGGGCCAGCATTTCCATAATGGCTTCGCGGTGCTTTTCGGTGAAAGCTTCGGTTTCGTGGTAATAAATAAGCCCCGAAACCATGCCGGAAATGCAACCATGATTTGCTAAATCCTCAAGCCATTTTCCCCGATCCTCTTTTGACATTTCGCGCACATTGTAAGAAACGATTGCGCGAACGGCCATTTTTAAATCTTCCATTTAATAACCTCCACCCCCCGCGCTATGTGCCGCAGGGAATTTGTTTTACAATATAAAGATGTAGTAATTATCTCCACTTGTCAACACAATTATTTATTTATTTTATTTTTTATCTATCCAATGAATACGGGCAGAATAGCAAGGTATGAAGACACGCAGGCAATCGGAATCGTGGCTCCTGGCGCATTGTGGAAAGGAATTTCAAGCCATAATCGAGCTGTGGCCCGGAAATGGGAATAATGGCCGATAGCTGTAAGTGATAAAATTTCAATCTTAGGCCGCGTGTCTTTTCTTATTCTTATGTTCTTTTTATAAACTACATAATATGTTTATAATCAAATAAACATAAGATACAGAAGTTGTATAAGAAAGAAAAAGGGGGATAGTCTGAAAGGGGGGAAAGGAAAACACAATATATCTATATTAAGAAAATGTAATATAGTTTTCTCAAATAATACTATGATGGTTATATTACACGGCAGAGCATAGTAAAGACATAGGACAAGTACCTTTTCCATTTTCCCATAATCTTAATCTTATACTCTTGCTGCTTCCCGATCCATCTTAAAGCTATACAATGCACCAGACCATAGAAGGATTATTTACTACTGTTTTATATGCAATATGGGCTTCTGCTGTAGTACAATAATAAATAATGTAGTAGTATCGGTGATCTTGTGGTTTACATAATCAACCATCTCCGACACTAACTGAAATGGTTATATTAGTTTTAGCCCCTAGATGGGGGCCGGGAGTGTACCCCATTGGGTTAGTTGGTATGCGTACATACTATCCACCCCCCTCTTGCAACTCCGCCGTATTTTTCATCCTTATTAGATGCTATATTTCCTGGTATTTGTCAAGATATTCCAGGGTTATTTTTTGCAAATCCAGCATCATTTCCCCGCATTGTGAATACACCATTACCCCATGCTCAATAGCTGCCGATAGTTTTTCTTGATCCGTTCTGGTATCTGGCGGGAATTTTACCTTGGGGATTTTAGATTTTGGGAATTTATTTCGCCTCACTATCTTTCACCAATCCACCATGTTTCAGCATTTGGCGATTCGTTCACGGCGAGAAAGTCCGGCGGGTCTTTGTCAAGTATAATTTTTGCAACATTATTATTTCCATACACCAAATATATATTATTTTTAGGAATGGATTCCATTGGATAAATTTTTATTGTTTTTCCGCCATATATAAAGTCTAGTTGAGGCCAATATCGCTTGATCCTCCCACTCCATTTCGGTCTCAGCATATTTATTTTAGTTATTTTAAGCGTCTAGCAATGGTTTTTATTGCAAGCCTGGTGGCCTCATTGGCAACAGATAGTCCGGTTACTAAAAAATACAAACAAAACTTATTTCCGCGCCACATCATTACGATCATGGCGATAGTAAGAATCCACCGAATAAAATCACCAGTTTTTAATTTAGTCATTTTTCACCATCACCATTTCAAGTTGGAATGAATAGAATCCCAATGCTCAATAAACCAATTTCTTGTTATTCGCTCAAATTCTTCGTTTAAATCGTTTGTGGCGCGATTTGGTTGCTTTGCGCCTAAAGATACGGGGGCGGGGGAGATCGGCGCTTGTGGGTGGCAATGCGCTCGATTTTGAGGCATTTGTGGTTTAGTCCGAGTAGTGGTTTTACTCATTTTGGTTGTAGCCGGTTAATTTTGGTCATATTTCTCGATTATTATTTTTTGCCCGGAGTATTTTTTGGATTCCGCCCAAGTATGCCCATTGCTGCAACTATAGCTGGTTGTGTAGGTGTTTGGGTCTTGGTAGTGGAAATTACCATCTTCGTCATAGTACGGTATTGCGGCCAAAAGGGTTGCTGTTTGCGTCCCAACATACACGCAGCTTTTCAGCCCAAGTTCCTGGCATTGGGGGCAAAAGACTTTATTACTCACTTATTTCCTCCGGTACAAATACGGTGCCATCTTTAAGTTCGATAGATTTTATCGGACATTTCCCGCTAATTGGCGTGTGTTTTAGATTTATTAGCGTGAGTGAAACGCCAGATATTCCACAGTACGATTCCAATAACTCGAAATTATCTATTGCAATCGGGCATTTATCGCATATAATCATTCTCCCTCCTATTCCAGTCATAATATTCCCACCCCTTAGGTGTGAATCTACTGGGCGGCCATTTGGAGATTATTTTTCTGACCTTCTCGTGCCACTTAGCGCGGGCAAGACGCTGTTTGTATGTGTGGCCGTCCATAAACCGGGCTTCTATAGAATTTGGCGTTTTAGTACACCCACACAAAAACATATTTCTGTTCCCCGCCATAAAACACCCATCGCAGCTATACGGGCCGCAATATATTTTACAAAACGGGCATTCCTCTGGCGGGTCATTCTCTTTATACCGCCTTATCAAGTCGGCCTGAGCATCAAGCGTGCGTTGCTTGTATGTTTTCATTCTCCCTCCTTCGGCGGAGATGGCAGCGGTTGCCAATGGGTGATCTTTCTAAAAGACCACGGCGCTAATCTGTGGAACAATTCTAATTCGTTGATATTGTCACCCATATATGATGGTTGGAAAAAAGAAACATCAATATTATTTCCGTCAGTAATCAATACGCAAACATTTCTTTCCGGCAATCTTTCCTTCACGCTGATCCAGTTATTGCTCATCTTTAGTCCTCCAGATTCAAAACCATTACATCATTCCCGCATTTTAATATGGCGGTATCATTTTTGATCTTAAAATCGGTACATTCCACACAGCAAAAATGTTGATAGCAAGAGCACTCCATCGGCGTCCATCTGCGCTCGGTATCATTAAATATAAGCAGTATGCCCTGATCTGATATGCGATAGCGCGAGGTCATTTTACGCGACCAACCCCGCTTTTCGGAGTCCAACCTTTGCCCGATAGTATATAGTTCACGGCACTATCGAACTTCTGCTGCATCTTCTCGCCGCATTTCGGGCATACGATTCCCGCTTCAATATCCTTAACCGGCCTTCTCTTGTCGATTTCTTCATGTCCACAGTTCAAACACACATGACTATAAAAGGGCATGGCTATTTCTCCTTTGGCAATTCGGGTAATGGCATCCAGTGAGAAACCCCAATCAGTTCTGAGCATCCGCTTTGTGCATACCACTCACCGTTTGCTATAAATCCACAAAGAATATAATCGCCCTCATCGTGATTCACAAGTAAAACATCTTCCATGTTTTTTGGCAACCTATCTTTAACGCTAATCCACATCTTGTTTCTCCGTATTCTTTATGATTTTAAACTCGCTCTTTCCAGAAAGCCAAATCCATATTCTAAAGCGAATCTTTTGGCCCCAAGTAAACGTATCCCAAAATTCTTTAGAAAGTTCATAGTTAAGATGTAGTGTTTTGCACCCATCTAGTGGGAAAACATTTTTAAACCGAACATGAATTATTGTGGCAGATGATTCAACATTGGTGTAGGGCTTAAATTCTTCTTCCATTTAATTCTCCTTTATTTCTTGAAAGTTCTCGCACGGATTACATTCAATACAGACTTCTTCTGGAATGTCCCCGCCGGGACACCAATAGGTTTCATCCTCGCATTTGGAAAACAACCGACAGTTCTTGCAACAATTCTTCATTCTTTATACCTCACGTTGTTTAGAATTTCTTTTAATGTATCGTCCATATACGGCTTTTCATCATCCGTATCCGGCCCGCGCATGATTTCTTCCAGCTTGACCGAGGCATCGCAAAAGTTAGAATATACCCATGTGTCTTTTAGCGAAGCGTCAGCCGCCACCAAGAACCCGTTATTACATTTAGTGATAGTTGCTATCTTCATGCCACAGATATAGTATAACTTGTACACATTTTCACGAACAAAATTAATTTCGTGAAAACCCTATTTCAATCAATATTAACAGATATATTACAATTTCTGTTACCTTCTTACCCAAAATAGTATTCCCTGTTAATGTTGACAAGTGCGGATATATATTACATATTTGGTACGTGATGGGTAAAACTTATACGTAAATGAAGCAATGCTCATATAGGTTCCGTGAGGGCGATACATACGTAACCAGCGGAAAAGGTAAAGTCGGTGATCAATGCCCGTCTATGTATGCTTCGGAAAAGACAAGCGGCCTATGCTACGGCCACTACAATCAATGGCTTAAAGAGAATGATCCTGCCAAACTGGATGCGGCCAAAGATAAGCGTGCAGCCACGATTAGCGCTAAAAAGGACGAAGCGGCAGAGAATCACGATAAGTTGGTGAATGAATCGGGCGAGAATCCCGGAAAATTCGGCATAGATTCCAGCATTATAGAGGCCATGGGGCTGAATATTCAGACCTCATTGGAAGAAGAACTGGCCCTGTATAAGTCGCTTAACCTTGGCGAGGGGCAGGAAAACTACGATGAAAAGATGGCCTATGCCCGCTGGCTATCTACGCCAGAATCCAAGCGTAACCCTCGATCTATTGAAGCCGCCGCTAAAATCCTATGTATAACCAAGGCCACGCTTGAACTATGGCGGCGGTCGCCGGAACTTACCAAGTTCAAATCCCGCAACGCCGAGGCCATGTTGGAAAATGCCTATTCCCTAGTTGTATATAAAACCTTACAGGGTATAGATCGGCTCGATTACCGTTTCTTTAAAATCTATCAGGAACTACTTAAAGACGTAAGGGTTAAATCTCCCACCAATAATTTCCCCAAACTGCCGGATAGTCTAGTTAAACAGGCCGAGAAGCGTAACGAGGAATCGGGCAGATCGCAGATGCACGGTTCGCTCAATGATATTGAAAAGAACGCCGTCTTTGGTGCCGTGCGGGACGGTGATGTTGAAATAGAACAATGAGTTATTCACCGGCAACCATAAGGTCTATTTTAGAATTATGTTCTGACGACCCACTCTATTTCGGCAAGGTGGTTGCGCCGCAGTTCTTTATCAATGAGTTTGCCGTGTTCCACCGGCACATGATTAAAAAGGTCAACAATCTCCCCAAGGATAAAAATATTATCGTTGTGGAGGTTCCAAGGGGAAACGGTAAGACGGTCATTATCTCCACCCTCAATCCCCTGCACCGCGCCATGTTCGCCAGTTCCAAGGGTGAACGGGTCAAGTATATCGTTATTGCGTCATATTCAAATACCAAGGCCAAACAGATTATAGCCGACTACCGAAACATCATTACCGGTGAAAACTTTCAAGGTATATTTCCCGGCACGGTTCTATTGAAAGACCGCGAGGACGTTCTGGAAGTAGAGAATAAGGAACTTGGTATCAGGTTTATGGTTATGGCGCGTGGCCGTGATAGCCAGATCGCCGGGTTGCGGTACGAGGAAAACAGGCCGCAGATCGTTATTTGTGATGACTTGGAATCGCCGGACGAGGCATATAACCAATCTATCGTTGATTCCAACGAGAACTTTATCAACGAAACGGTGCAGTTCGGCCTTGCGCCTAACGGCACCACCATTCTAATCGGCACCCCGTTTGCCTTCGATTGTTTTACGGAACGCTTCGCCAAGTACCCTCGCGGCGTAGAGGTCGTTAAATATCCTCAACTTGTGGAAACCGAGGATATGGCGATTGAACTTGGAATACCTATCGGGAACAGTATTTGGGAAGATCGCTTTCCCACGGCAACGGTTCTTAAAGAACGGGACGATGCGGTGGCTAACGGTACGATTGACGCATGGATGCGCCAGCGGCAACTTAACCCCGTTTCCGATTCCCAAGTTCGTTTCAACATGAATAAGATTAATAAGATTAAAGATGAAGATAGATTTGAAGAACTTAACGGAAAAAAGTTAAACATCTATATCCTGTCAGATTTTGCATATTCTAAGAAAATGTATGCCGATGAATCGGCAATTATTGTTTTCGGAATTGACGATCAGGCCAATTATTACATCTTGTTCAGCGATAAGGGTAGGTGGGGAGATACCGGAACTATTGAAAAGATAGTCAATCTGGTTCGTGTTTATCAAAAAGATTTGAAATTGGTTGGCGTGGAAATGCATGGTTTGGGTGCGGTTGAAAAGCGGATGCTTGAAATTAAACGAGAACAGAACATATCGTTTTCGGTTGTTCCACTGGAACCACACAACCGGCCAAAGCCGCTTCGCATAAAGCCAATGATTGCGGTTGTGGACGATGGCCGGGTATTTGTGGTTGGAGAACACAAGAAGTTACTTGCAGAATTGGCAAGTTTTCGTGGTGAAGAAAGGTCGCGCGGTGACGATTTAAGCGATACATTTGGTTATATCTTAGATGTTGCCGCCAAGCCGGTTACGGAAAAGACGAAAGAAGAAAGGGCCAAAGAAGAAAACCACCGGCTATTCCAGCAGTTTGCCGCAGAAATAGATAAACAGCACGAAAAACCGAGAACGGTTTGGAGCGTGAATCGAGATGAATATTACTGACATTATACTTTTGCTTATTCTGGCCGTGGTGATCGTGGCGATTATCAAATACGCGCAGTATTTGAGGGAACGCGATAACGTGGAGTCCGTTAGGTTTTCCGCCACAAGCGTTATGCTGGACGATCATTTTACGCAGATCAACGGCCACCAGCTTGAAACCATCGGCCTTATGCGGCGTCTTGTGGCCGAAATGCAGGACTACCGCCGCGACTTCGCGCTTACGCTGAATAAGGAACTCGCTACTAAGGTGCAGGCGATTATCGACGCTGGCGAGAAACCTACCGGCGTTATGAAGAAGTTTAATCCAGAAACGAAACAAGACGAATGGGTTCCAATCGACCCCGGATGGTAAAAATAAATGGCTGAAAAAGAAAGCGGAATTAAAGAAACCGATAAATGGGTTAATTGGGTAGAGGAAAAACTTGGCGACCATCCTACCAAAAACTTTAAGCTCGGCAAAATAGAATGGTGCTATGCCTTCTATCGCGGCGAACAGTATAAGATTTGGGACGAGCGCCAGGGGCGTGTGCGGGACGTAAATATCCCCCGCGAATCACGCTCTATTAGAAACATCTGCCGCCCGTTTTCCGATGCGTTCACGGCCAAGATGTTGAAGGACGACCCCATTCCTTCGGCCTCCCCCTACTCCACCAATACCGAGGAGTTTGACGAAAACCAGGCGCTTGCGTTTAGCGCCGTGGTCGAATATTGGTGGAAGGCAATCGCTAATGGAACCCAAAAACTTCACGATATGGTTTCTTGGGGGGCAATTAGCGGCATTGGCATTGGTAAGGTCTATTGGGATAAAAACTTTAAATCTGGAATTTATACCGGTGATGCTGTTTGGGAATCACTCAACCCCCGCCATATATTCTTTAATGCCGATGCCCGTACCGAAGCCGAACTGCGTTATGTTATTCACCGGTTCCCCAAGGAAAAGAGCGTTGTAGAAGATGAATTTAAACTAAAACGCGGAACCCTAACATCTGACGATAAGGAAAAGTCCGAGGGCGACCGCACGTTTAGCACCAAGTCCCAAGATACCTACGTTTCCGAATCTGACGAGGACACGGTGCTGGTACACGATATTTGGATGAAGGCCGATAAAGAATATCCCAAGGGCAAGCACATCGTTGTCGCTGGCGGTAGAACGCTAATCGAGGAAGATAACCCCGAACCCGATCTGTTGCCGTTCTTTATCTATAATGTTCGCGCCCTACGTGATGATATTTATGGTCAGGGCATTATCTATCCCATCCTTACCATTCAGCGCGACATGAACCGGCTTAATTCTATTATTATGGAAAATGCCTCGCAGATGGGCGTACTGAAATGGCTCGACCCGGAGCAATCCAATACTTTGCCGTCTGCGTTCACTAACGAAGCCGGTGAAATTATAAAGTACACGTTCCCATATAAGCCGGAACAATCCCAGGCCGCGCCTATGCCGCAGCACATTATCGGTCAGGTAGGCGAGTTGTTCCGCATGGCGCAGTTCATAACCGGCTTGCAGGACGTTGGTATGGGCATGATCCCCTATCGCGGCTCGCAGACCAGCCCCGGCGTTGTGCGCGAACTGAAAAACAGCGAGGACGTTATTTTCGCCCCGGAGATCCAAAATGTAACCGATCTGGTGCGCCGAATTATGCGCCGGTTCCGATTGCTTACGAAAAAGTATTATGCCGAAGATCGCATTGTACAGATCATGGGCGAAAACAAGTACATGGAGGCCAAGACCTATCTCGCCGGGAACGATAACAATAATTACGATTTCGACATTAAGGTCGGCGGCGGGTTCTCGCGGTCTGACGAGGCCACTATGGACGAGATTATGAAGCTCGACCAAGGAAATCCGTCCTTCTTTGACAAGGGCGGTGTGGATCGCCGCGTTCTTACCGAGTACGTTATGCGCCGTGTCGGAATGAACAAGCTGCGCGAAGATACCTTTAAGGATAAGCGGCAGGCCGAGCGCAATTTGGAAATGGTGATTAACGGAGTTCGTCCGATTATCAGCAAATACATCAACCCCGATGCTCACATTAAGGTATTCACCGATTATGTAAAAGAGCCGATGTATGACGTGCTGGATGTTGGCATTAAGTTCTCTATTGATTGGTACATAGACCAATGCAACGCAATCAAAATGGGCATGATGTCACCGCAGAAACCACCGCAGATGCAGCAGGGGCAAATGCCGCCGCCGCAAATGCAGCCGCAGATGCCGACCCCGATGGATATGGATGAGGCGGCCCTAAACCGCGCACAGGGTACGGGCCAGCCGACAAATGATATGGGGCAAGCAGAAATGGCACCCCAAGGAGTTTAAAGAATTACTATGGTAGACGAAGAAATTACTTTGGTTAATGGCCCCGTTACTGGAACCGCCGATAGGTTTAGTGATGTAAAGATTGAATTGGCCGATGACGACCCGGTCGTTAAGGCGCTGAACCTTAAAAGCGGTCAACCGGAAACGGAACCGAAAACCGAAGAAGCGAAAACGGAACCTGTTAGCGAAGTTAAGGCCGAACCGCAATCCCCCACGCCGCCCCCGGCGGAAGGAACGGCTACGCCCGAAACTAAGCCCGATAAGGTTCCCTATACGGAGGATGAACTTAAAGCGTTGCTGGCTGATCCGAATGCCACCCTCGATACGTCCCGTTTGGACGATAGAGGGCAAGCCATTCATAAAGAGTTTCAGCGCGGCTACACCAAGAAGTTCGAGGAACTAAAGCGTGAACGTGAGGAAGTCGAGCGTAGAAGGGCGGAGATCGCCGCATTTGAGGAACGCCAGCGCCAACTGGAAGCCGAAAGAAAGTATAAGGAAGATGTTGAGCAGCTTGGCGAGGACGAGGCGAACCGCCTAAAGAAAGAACGTGATCTTGAATCGAGAATTGCACAGCTTGAAGCAGAGCGCCAAGCAGCAATGCAGCGCGAAAGATTGGCTATGCAACGTGAGGCATCGGAGCAATATCGTAGGAAATATGCGGAAACCGCCCCGAAATATTTTTTGCCAGTTGAACAAAATTTTGAAGATCACGCAATGTCCCATACTTGGGGGAAAAATCTCGTTAATGAGAAAAACGGTGATCCCCTCATGTCTCTTGAAGATGGGGCAAAAGATTTTGCCGATATGATTGGGGTAACTAATTTTGGAAATCTCAAAAAAATAATTAAGGCCAATCCCGCAAATTGGGAAGCCCTAAAGAGCGAAATTATTAATGAGTATAACCAAAAGAAATCGCTCGGCCCCAATGTCCCGTCCTCGACTAACGCTACTGTTACCGAGAAGCCCTCCGAGAAAGATATGGCCATGGATATGGCTGCATTCCAGAAAGACTCTAGCGCCGCCTTACTGGAACGCATAAATAGGCGCTTAAAGGAAGAAAATTTAGAAGTTAAATAATTGGAGATATAAATGGCTACGTATGTTTCGTTGAGTGATTTTGCAAATGTTACGATGGAGGAATGGCAGAAAACCGTTCCAAATATCATCAACCATAAATATTGGCTGAATAACAACCTTAAAACCAAAGTCGTTAATCATGGCGGCGAATCGCTGATTAACGTCCCGTTCCAGAGCAAGGGTATGGTGAGTTCTATGCCTTCTGCCGAGAACGTGGCTAACCCCACGCCGGTTGCGCCCGCCTATGTGAACCTCGATCTCTACATGAAAAAGATCGTGGCCCGCATGATGCTGTCAGAGGAAACCATGGCCCTGAATAAGGGCAAGGCGGCTATCGTTGATAACCTCAATCGGCTTATGACCGATACGCTGAATGACTTTAATATGCAGCGCGAGTTCCAGATGCACCAGCCCGCAGACGGCGTTGTGTGCGTTTCCGCCGAGGCCGATACCGCGACTACGATTACCATGGATTCTTGCCGTTGGGTTCGCCCCGGCATGACCCTGGACGGCTTCCAGGACTATTCCGACACCACGGCGGATCATGCTGACGCAGTTGTTTCCAGCGTAGATTATGACAATAAAATTGTTACCTTTACCGCGTCCCTTACCTCTACCACGGATGGCGAGGAATTTGTTATTGCGAATACCTATACCGCCGGTACGATTTCCAGCACCTATCATTGCAACGGTATTGAAACCCTGATTAACAATGACGACCCGGATTACGGCGATTTCATGGGCCGCGACCGTGCGACCTATGCCGATGTTTGCGCCGTGGTCAAGACGGGTGCGAGTGCCGGTACTGCGGAACCCCTGACCCTGGCCCGTATGCGGTCTGTCCTTGATTCTATTGATATGAATTGGGGTAATAGTCTGCCGACCATCATTTATACTTCCGTTGGCTGCTTCAATTCCTATCAGGAAGTTCTGCGTAATGGCAACCAGCCCACGGTTTCCATGCCCGCGAAGGACGGCTACCCTGCTGGTTTGGAGTTCATCTATAACGGCCATGTGTGCCGTCTGGTGAGTTCTCGTCTGGCGCTGCCGAATACCATGTTCTTCATCGACCCCGAACACATCATTAAGTATAAGGCCGCTGATACAGGTTGGGACACTCTGGCCGGGCCGTGGGAGAAGGTGGCCGGTTATCAGCAGTATGAAAAGGTCTATCGTGGATGGGAGAACTACGGCATCGACGTTGCGAAGGCGCATGGGCGTTTGGAAGATGTAACCGAAACGACCTGATGTTAATGGTATTTGTGATAATTAGTTACAACTGCGGGGGGAGGGAAAACCTCCCCTCGTTATTCTGAAAAATGGAGAAAATAAATGTCTAGTTATAGAATTTTTAACACTTTTGAAAAAGTGAGTTCGTCCGGCGTTCCATATACCCAAATTGTAAATAGGGTTGATATTGCGAGTGGTGGTTCTCTGCGCTTTACTACCGCCGCTGATTATCTGTCTATTGGCACCAGTTCCAGTACCTATGGTTCTGGCCTTAAACTGACTTCCAGCAAAACTAGCGTTTTGAGGGCTTATGCCGATGATGGTGCTGCTGTTATTGGTGATGCCGCCGTTCGATCTGGTGTGTTTCGTTTCCTCAATACCGTTAGTCAGACCGGCGAAACGTCTATGTTCGGGGCGCAGGCGCAGTTTAAAATCAAAGCACCGCTGGATAACACCCTGACTAGCGGAAATAGGGCCGGTTCATGGAATTATTGCGAGATTGCCGGAACCACATCTAAGACCGTTACGCTGTCCGGTCCCGCCAAGTTCACCGGCGGTTGTTTTGGCATGGCCGATTGGGATGGTGTTGGCACTCTGGTTATTTCGTCCGGCCATGTTTTCGGCGGCTTCGGTGCGCTTACTAATGTTACCAAAACGGGCGGAACGTTTACCAGAACCGGAACATTTGCTGGATTTGCCACGCTGAATAACGGTGCCTCTAGCTATTATCCTTTCGACTATGGCCTTTATATGCCCGCCGATTCGGTTGTTGCCGGTATTCTGATTGGCGCTTCTTCCTCGGACCCTATTGTTTATGCTGGAACTGGCACGCTCAATATGGTTGAGGTCAACAGCAAACTTACTGCGGCCAGTGGTACTCTGCGAGGCATTGTTTCGTATGCCGAGTTTAGCGGCACCCATGTTTCGACCACGATGAACTGCTACGCCATTCGCGGTTACGCTAAGGTTAGCGGTACTGTTGGTGCTGGCAATACGAATTATAGTACCGGTATACAGGGCAAGTTGGAACTGTCTGGCACCATCGGCGGCGGCAAGCATTGCGCGGTGCTGGCTCAGTTAAACTCTAGCGCGGGTCTTGCCGGGGCTACGGGTGGTACGGTGTACTGCCTGTGGGCTGATGGTATGCAGGTTTCGCAGACCCCGGCCTCTGCGCTTAATATGACCGCTATCGGCGTTGAGTTGCCCGATGCGGCCACCCGTTTTGATTCCGTGTTTTATGTCTATGGTGGGGCCACCTATCTGTTTGACGTTCAGGGTGAGAGCGTTGGCGGCTCTTATGCGGCCACCTACTCCACTGCTCCCGCCGCCGCCACCGGGACTTTAAAGTGTCGCGTTGGTTCTACTGACGTTTATCTGCTTGTTACCACCGATCCTACGGCTTAATTGAAATTCTGGCAGGGGGCAGCAATGCCCCCTAGCCACAAAGGAGATTTATATGAAGGTCAGTTTGATGGGGGCGTTCCGAATCAAGGGGGTTCTCGCAGAACACCTCCTTGGCGTTAATGTTGAAACCGGAGAAAGGAAGAAGCCCGACCTCCGGTTGCCGATGAGCATGAAGCGGCATTTGCGCCGCGTACTGGAAGCGGTTGACGATGAAATTAAGGTCGCTGATCCAGAGCGCATCGAGTTTATCAGTAAGTGGAAAGTGTACGGGGAAAAGAAAGACGAGTTCCCCAAATTCGGTGAAATTGCTGATTTTGACAAGGAATATAAGGAATTGTTTTTCACCGATGATCTGGTTATTCCGTTTACCCCGTTTCATTTGGACTTGCTCGACAACTGGAATGAGTATGTTCCCGATGATGTTGACGGGCTTATGAATGAAATGAATCAAGAATTTGAAAATCAGAAAAAGGCCGAGGCGGAGAAATCTGCCGAGGTTAAAGATAAAGCGCCAGAAAGCGCCAAATCCGATGCGTGACATCGGAACAACCCCCGGAGTTAGCCCCCTAGAAATAGGGGGCGCTCCCCTTATTTGTGCATTAGGGACAAGTGGTTTAAACCGCATCCCAAGGAGATATTAAACATGGCGCAAACGCATGATGCAGTTTGGTGGAAAGAACAGTTTGGCGGCAAGTTTTTGGTTGGCAAGCAGAAGCAGCGTCCGGCCAAGACCGAGGCCGAGGCGCGTGAGTTCGTGGCATTTTATGAGAAGCGCGGTGGCGGATCGGCTCATTGGAAACTGGCCATGCAGAGAGAATTTACTGCGGCTTATGGTAAGCCCTACATGAAGCCGGAGGACTATCGCGTTTATCTGTTGGAGCATAAGGCCGCAGAACTTGAACGGCAGATTGCCGAGAAACAGGCGCAGATTGATAGCGCCGCGAGTAAGGCAACCAATGTTGTTGGCGAGAATAAAACCGAAGAAAAAGAAACCCCCGGTGAATCTATAGGGGTTTATTTTGAAAGTGATGTTCCCCCGCTTACCAAGGCGCAGTTTAAGGAGCGGTTCTGCAAGAATCGCGGTTATGGTAGCGGCGTTCCGCTGACACCCGCAGAGAATTTGCAGTTTGGTAAAGCATGGAAGAAATATCCTAGTCGGATTGAGGAATAACCCATGGGGATCATAGCGATTAAAAACATTTTTAGGAAATGGGTAAATTATGTTTCTGACGATGACCCCAGGTTTTCCACGATCAATCAACTAATCAGAATTAGACAAAAAGAGTTTGAGGATAACCTTCGTATCAAATATGGGTTGAAGGAAAAAAAGAGGGGAAATAAATAATGTATCCATGGTGGCAAGAAGAACCGCAGATAAGCGCCGAGGTCTGTCAGATTATGGGCCGTGGCGACTTTCGGGTCTATGCGGATACCCCGCACCAATGCCTCCATGTAATGTTAGGGAATGAGGAGTGGACTTCGGTGCCATATCCTTGGGGTGAGGCGGCGCGAGAAACCCTCCGCCGCCGCGCCTGGATTTCACACAACGGCCAGAGTAAAGCCGAAGCCCTGAAACAAAAAGAGGATTATGACCGCATGATGGAAGCGAGTCAAAAAGACGAGGATAACACGATGCGGGACATGGCTAAATCCTTGGTGGATTGGGGCTACCGCGACCATGACTATTACATCGTACCGGGAGATAAATAATGGCCTCTACACTTAGCGATATAAGGACTCAGGTTAGGGACTTAATTGACCAGCCGAATGATGGAATTTTTAAGAATCCGCAATTAAACAGAATCATTAACGATGCGGCGCGGGAGGTCTATCAGGAGATACTTCGGCGTCAGCCCAAGTATTTGCATAAATCGTCCACGGTTTCGACTACCGCGAGTACGCCGTACACGGATGTTCCGAGCGATTGCGTGATTATAAATAAGATCGTCAATTCAAGCAACGAAACTCTGGCGCATATTGATCTATCTTCCATGGACACCACATCGAGCAACGGCCCGCCGGAGGGCTACGAGGTTACGGGGCCGCATATCTTCTGGTGGCCCACTCCCGATGCGGTATATGTGCATACCATTTACTACCATCACATTCCGGCTGACATGAGCGCCGATAGTGATGTTCCGACCCTGCCCTATAACTGCCACGATGTTATTTCCTACGGCGCGGCGATCAAAAGCCGTATGTCCAAAGAGGATAAGCTAAACGAATACTACGCGGCATATGAAAGCAAATTAAGTTTATTGCTCCATACGATAGCCGTTGGTCAGACGAATGAAGCGCCCCGCATTAAAGGGGCTTTCCACGACTTCTACATTTTTGACTAACAATGGCTATTGAAAAAAAAGTATTGCCGGTAGCGCCGTGGAAGGGGCTATACGTTGACGGCATGACGCTTCCCGGCGGTTTATCTCAGGCCGAGAATATAGACATTCTGCCTAACGGATGGGCCAAGCGCCGTATGCCTACGCGCACACTCGATGATGCGCTTACGGTTAAGGCCAGCCAGGGATTAAAAGAGCTGGTCGAGTTCCGCAACGCCGCCGGTACGCGCTATCTGTTTGCCGACATGAATATTTCGACCACTATGAAAATCATGGGGGCAGATGTAACCGGCACCACGGATTATGAGTGCGGTACTTGGGCCGATGTGATTACCGGCCTGACCGCAGGCACATCTATTTTGCCGCAGTACGCGGTCATGCAGGATCGTTTATTTCGCGTTGATGGTACAAACAGCCAATACGTTTTTACGACCAACGCGGCATACACCAATAACGGGGTAGCCGCCCCTGCCGCCGCGCCCACGGTGGCCAGTACCACTGGCGGCTCCATGACCGCGGGCGAATACAACTGCTATTACACCTACGTTAAAAAAGATGGAACGTATGTAGTCGAAAGCAATCCGTGTCCGGTAGCCAATATCACGATTGCCGGTAGCGCCATAAATGTTACTATCGTTTCCAGTTCGGACGATGATGTTACCCACATTCGGCTTTATAGGACGCTATACGGCCTGCCGGACGGACACATTTATTATGATAAGGAAGTCGCCAAGGCAGTCTATGTAGCAACTCCGATTCAGCAATTTAATGTGGCTGACGCCTCGCTGACCTCGACCACACTTTCCGAAAACAATTCCGTTCCGCCAACGGCTATCGGCATGGCTGTTGCCGGTAATAGAATGTTCTATCTTACCAAGACGGCGGTTTATTGGAGCAAGATCGAGGCACCGGAGATCGTACCGGCGGCTTGGTATTCAGCCATTGATCCCAATGACGGCGACTTGGGCATGGCTATTTGCGCCATGCAGAATTATGTTCTGGTGTTCAAGCGTCATAAAACCTTCATGTATGACGCCAATAGCGCCGAGGTTGTGGATTCTGTTGTTGGCATAGCACGGCATATCATTTCAACCGATATTGGCTGTATGGCCGCTAATTCCGTGCAATCGTGCGGTGAGCAGAACTGTATCATGTGGCTTTCGCATGAGGGCGTGATGAAGTGGTCTGGCGGCGAGATTACCAATGTCAGTAAGGATCGGGTGAGCTCCATTATAGACGATATAATGTTTTCGGCTAACTCCGAATATTATATTGATAGCGCCTATTATGGTAAAAGATACCACCTGTTATTGGTAGAGAGAAATTCTGCCGGAACGTCCATCACCGATGAACGGCATTTAGTTTATAATTTTGAAACCGATAGTTGGACGGAATATAAATATTATTCAGACGGGGCGACTACTCGGTATTATGAAACCAATCTGGCCGTATCAACGGATTCCAATAAGCGTGATGTTTTCCTGTCAATCATTTGCAAGGTCGCTAACGCAACGCTGGCCTATGTAAACCAAAACGATTATGACCCGGCAGGAACATCTGTTGCTTCTGCCGAGGTATTAGATTCTGCCGGTGATAGCGTTACCACTTTTGACGTACCGATCTTTAGTTATTGCGATAGCAGCGATAATTTATATGTTATTGCCGACAATCTCAATATATTTAAGGTAACTTCGGCTGGTGGCAAATCAACCATAGCAACGGCGGCTCAGGTTAAGACGGCCCTTGGTGAAACGTGGTCAATAACGCCGGGGATTAGTTCTGTTGTAAACGATTCGACCAATTCTTGTTTTTATATTATATTTGAGGCCGAATTGGTTTCTGCCGGAATAAGGGTTACATATGCCGGGGCCATAAGTGAAGTATATCTGTTGAATGATTACATAGGGCTTAATTCCACGGGAACGATACTTTATGGAATATATGATGGTAATGCGTTATATAAAATAACATCACCTGGCCAAGTTGGTGAAGCCGCCGCATTGGTATATCACGTTGGAAACTATACGGATGAATATAATAACTGGAATATATCAACAGCCCCCCGGTCTTATTTATACGATGACGATGTATATATTGTGGGCCATCAGACCGTGGCCGGTGTGGGGGTTGGTAATTGGTATTTATTCGTTATATCCGACATAGACGGAACCCCATCACACACATCATATGACACCGGATTATCGTGCGTATCAAGCGTTTATTCAATCCGCAATATTTTTGTTGTTTCAAGTTCGGAATTGTATTTAAAAGTTCAATATGGCGGGAAGTATTATATTTATAAGGGGTCTTTAATTGGTAATAGCTGGTCATTTTCCCAAATAGTCGGCCCCCTAACGATGCCCGGAGATTTTCCAGACAGTTATAATAATATTCAGAAAAATACTGCTGGCGATTTCCTGGTTGTCGGTAGCGGTGATGCCGCCCTTGTTTATGATAGTAATTGGGAATTAAAAAATACAATATCTACTGCTGGCGTTACCGATTGCTGTAGCGTAACCCATCGGATCGGATCGGCGGCGGCGGAAAATATCTTTTATATCACCGGCTATACCACCGATAACGTCTATATTATTTATCCTGCGACCTACTGGCCGGATGTGGCCGAAAACGCCAGAAATTCTACATTCGATCCTTACGGCGTTTATGGAAAAATTGTTTCTAATTATGAAGATTTATCTATTCCGAACTATAAGCGGATAACCAGATCGTATTTGGAAACAGAAAGCGAATATGCGATTTGCGGTGAAATGGCGTTAGAGAGCGATTTTACTACCAATAGATCAATTCACACCACGGCAGAGGCCACCGAACCGGATGGCTCCGTTTGTCGAGAGGTATTCGCTTCTGGTGGTCAAGAAACATGGGATACGGACGATACCTTTAATTCTGGTACGGTGGAAAATTGGGAAACCCATCGGCTCGATATTGGCCTACAGGGGCAAAAGTTCCGCTATTCAATAGAGTTTGGGGATATTTCTGGTGCAAGTCAGGGAACCATGTACCTTAAACCGCCCATGATCGAAATGCAGGTTAGAGGGGTTAAGGGTAAAGATTGATGGCAGACAAGATTCTCATTCAAGTACCGCAGAGCGAGAAAGACCTGTTGAAGGTCTGCCAAGAGAACTTTAGAAAACTGCAAAATATATCGGGCAAAGTCTATAGCATCGAGGGAAATACATATTCTGAAAGCCGCGATCCCGGCAAGGTGAAGGTGGATTCCGCCGATACCGCCGATTATCTTGAAAGCAAGATGGTCGAGGGTAGCGATATAGATTTTGTGGAAACGGTTTCAAGTGCTGGCGTAAAG
>Ga0172380_10004292_pt1 | contig 18463 bp, 18 predicted proteins | sample Leawe162metaG_FD_119747 | JGI IMG/M metagenome (GOLD analysis project Ga0172380, IMG submission 119747) | Leachate microbial communities from a municipal landfill in Southern Ontario, Canada - Leachate well 162 metaG | ecosystem: Engineered > Solid waste > Landfill > Unclassified | place... | reverse complement strand
TTCCCGCATCGCCAGCTTCAGTTTCGACTCACCCATCGGGTGACTCCCTCTATCGACTCCAAACCCACAGCATGCATCGTTTCTCGCTATCTTGCATGCACCCAACTCAGGCCTTTAGGATGAGACTTCACGATCCGCGACAAGGCCATCCTGAGTCATCTTCAAAGTCTTCTGGTGCTTTGGTACTTGTGGTGTTAAGCAGTAAGCCCGCGGTGCGTTTGACATACTGCATTGTGGTGTCGCGCAAGGTGATTGCAGCACGCGGCTAGCGGGTGAGTGACTCCATTTTATGGCCCTCGGCAACTCGTCCGAAGACGTCCTATGACAAGGTGTTGGACGATAGTGCATGATTGCGTCCGAAATAGACCCACATATTTCGGACGTTTTGCCTTGCCAAGTGTCCGAAAAAGTTATATAAATATCGGACAAGGTATCCCCATGTCCGATCTCAAATCCAGCATCTCCTCACTGATCAATTCTGCCGGTCCCGGTCATGTCTGGGTGCCGGCCGACTTTGCACAACTCGGCAACCGTGACGCCATCGACAAGACTTTGCAACGCATGGTGCTGGCCGGTGACCTGCGTCGTATCGACCGAGGCTTGTACGACAGGCCTACCATCAACCGTCTGACCAAGCGCCCCACCACCCCGGACTATCGAGCCGTGGTAGAGGCCGTCGCGCGTCGCGACCAACTGCGCCTGCTGGTGGATGGTATGACTGCTGCCAATGATCTTGGCCTGACGGACGCCGTCCCGGCCCGCGTCACCATCCACACCGATGCACGTCGCCGGGCGATCAAACTCGACAACCTGGTCATTGACTTCAAGCAAACCGCACCCAGTCGTCTCTACTGGGCCGGCCATCCCGCCATGCGCGTCGTGCAAGCCCTGCATTGGCTGAAAGACACTTTGCTCTCTGACCGCGGCCGAATCCTGAGTCGACTGAGCCAACTTTTGGCAGACACTACCCATGGTGCCGCGATCCGCCAAGACCTGCTTGATGGCTTCACTGCGCTGCCGGCATGGATGCAAAGTCTGGTCCGTGAACTGCCCGGTTGCGATCCGCAGACCACAGTACCCAAGACACCGCAACCGCGCAGTAGCGTGAATCGAACAGTGAGCCTCCGCTCGGCCAAACGTGTAGGGGGTGCCGGTTGAACCCGTCCTTCCGCGACGTCATCACCGCTGCCGACGCCGACCGGCTTGATCTGTTTCTCAGCGCCGCCGCCCGTTTGGGCACCGCTGTTCAGAACGTCGAGAAGGACTTCTGGGTCTGCTGGACCCTTGACGCGTTGTTCAACGGTTTGGCGGCTGGAGGGCCCAGACTGCTGTTTAAGGGAGGTACTTCCCTGTCCAAGGCTTTCGGCCTGATCTCCCGGTTCTCCGAGGACATCGACATCACGGTCTTCCGCGATGACTTGGGGCAAGCAACCGACGTGGCCGAACTGGATGCCTTGAGCGGTAGGAAGCGCCGTGTGCGTCTCGAAGCCATCCGAGCCGCTTGCCAAGCCTACATCGCTGGCCCGTTGACAGAACAATTCACCCAACTCGCCGCAGCCGTCATCCCAGAGGGCCATTTCCGGGTGGAGCCCGACCCGGAAGACAAAGACGGTCAGAGCATACTGTTCTGGTATCCCGCTGTTACCCCTACGACCGACGATTACGTCCGCTCAGCTGTCAAGATCGAGTCTGGTGCGAAGTCGGCGCTGGACCCGCACGTGGCGGCCACGGTCGCACCGTACGTCGCACAGGAGTTGCCTGAGTTGGACCTGACTGTGGGTAACGTCATCACCGTGAAGCCTGAACGCACCTTTTGGGACAAGGTCATCATTCTGCACGGCCTGCGACAGTGGTATGACCGCCGCGGCGAACTGCGGCACGGTGGACAGCGCGTCTCGCGCCACTACTACGATGTGCACCAACTAATGCAGGCATCTGCATCGTCTGAGTGGCAGGCCGATCATGCACTCGCCATCGATTGCGCCCACCATGCGAGACTGTTCTTCGGTAGTGCCGATCTGGGGTTGGATACCGCCCAACCCGGTATGTTCACGCTCATGCCCAGTCTGACCATGCGTGGTGCACTTGCCAAAGACTACGAAGCCATGGCCGGCATGGTCTTTGGCGAGGTTCCACGGCTTGACGCGGTAATCGCCAGCGTCGAGCGACTCGAACAGATCGTCAACGGATCGGCGGTCGCCACACCGTTCGCGCAGAAGGAATGACCTGCGTGAACGACTACTTCAGCGACCGAGAGAATGGACCACGCGCGCGGACCGAGCAGGTGATCTCGCCCGCTGTCTGGGCCGGCCTAGTAGCGACGGTCCAGGCGCTGGTCAACAGCGGTGCCTTCGGCCTGCGTTTCCCCGACCGCTGTCCGGATGGACAAGCCGTTTGCGGGTGCGATCCGGCTGCTTTGGCCGCGTCCGTGATTGCGGAGATGCCTGGCTTGAATTGGCCGCTCGAAACCACGAGTGTGGTGGAAGATGGTTTCCTGTCGCAGCGCCAGCCGTTCACGCCGGACACACTGTTGATTCTGGATTTCATCGAGTTCGTCTACGCTTCAGTAGCGAAGCCAATTCCAGGGAAGCACCACGACTTCTTCAATCACCACCATTTGACGTTCGATCAACAGGCTGGGCAGGAAGAGTTCCGTACGACTGTCAATCGCATCTTTGCGCGCAATGGCGTGGCGTTCGAAATGCTGTCGACCGGCCGCATCGTGCGCGTGCTGCCGCCGGTGCTTGGGGACGAGTTGAAGCGGACAATATTTCGGACCGGAGACCGAACTCTCGACAACATGTTGGACGAATGCCGGGCGAAGTTTTCCGACCGTAATTCTCTGGTGCGCCGTGAAGCGCTGGAGCGCTTATGGGATGCCTGGGCGCGGCCCAAGTCTTTAGCTGATCCAAATGACAAGAAGAAGTCAATCAAGATCATTCTCGATGCTGTTGCCTCAGAGCCATCTTTGCGGGAGAGGCTTGAAGAGGAAGCGACAGAGCTGACGTCAATTGGAAACAGCCACCTCATCCGGCACTCGGAGGTCAAGCAGGTACCGGTCATCGACGTTGATCACGTCGACTACCTGTTTCATCGCCTGTTCGCGATGATCCAGTTGCTGCTGAGAAAGAAGGGCGCTGCATGAGAGTGGCCATCGACAGTAGGCTTCGGTGGTGGGAATGCAAGTTGGGTTGGCAGCCAACGACTTGAAACCTATGCCGTATGAGGTAAACTGAATCCAGGAGGCCGAAGTCAAGTCCAAAATCTGCTGTAAATTTTCTTCGGTTCAGCTTATGACGACGTGTTTTCAGCCAACATGGCGCCGATCAGGCGTAGCGCTGATTCTTCATTGGGAAATATCCGGATGACACGCTCCCGCCGACGAATCTCTTCGTTGAGGCGTTCCTGCATGTTGGTCGTACGCAGCCTCTCTCGGTCAATGCCAGCTTTGCAATTCGATCAAAGAACGGTGGGTAGCGCGCATCACGCACAGTGTATAATTTGCTCCGCGCACCAACACGCCAGTTTCTTCGGCGCCGGCGCGCGCCGCGTGAAATAACAAACAGCCCGACGGTTGCCGCCAAACCGCAAGGAAGAGAGACCTGGTCCGACATTTCCCTCTCTTGCTGCTCTCTGTAAAGATCCACACAGTTTCTGGCTGCCAGCAGTTCATGGGTCCAAGTAGGGCGATTCCGGCGCCATTGTTTGAGTCTATCCTATTGTCCAAAAACGGCTAACGTGCTTAGTCCTTTATGGATAAAGAAACTTTAGCGATATTGCATTCAGCATTCTTCTGAATGCTTCGAGATTATTGCTGCAAATATGGTGATTTCGTCTCTATCTATCCAGTCTATCCAATTGTATTACAATACGTTACCTTAGTATTACTCCTTTAGCGATAGTATGACTTTCGAGATATTGCATCGCGTTCCTTCCGCCTCTAGGATGCCCCAAAACAGTGGTTATCAGGGAGAGCAGCGATGGGTCTCAAAAGGACAGCCGGTGAAGCAATCCGTGCGCAGGCGAACGACATGGTGGCGGCGTCAGCGCGCATGTTCGAACTGGCGGATGAACTGGATCCTCCCGACGACGACGAGTCGGTTGACCGCGAAATTCGCGCTGACGACGACGCCATGTGGACGCTCTTCATCCGCGTCTACGATCTGGTCATGAAGAAGCCGGGAATCAGCACCGCCAAGATCGCCTCCTGCATGGGTCTGCCAGGCAACTACCCGAATGACAATTCGCACCACTTCACGGCGCAGATTCTCGACTGGTTGATGACGCAGGGACTGGTCTACCCCGTCTCGAGTAAGAAGCCCTACGAATGGATGGCCAATCCGGTCCCGAAAAAGAACCAAAGTCAAAGCCTGCGCCTCGTCAAAGGTTAGGCGGCAGATCGCTTCCGGCGCCGCGGTGCGCTAGTCTTCCGCGCTGCTCTCAGGCCAACTGTTTTTGTTGGCTTCTCACCTGTTTCTTCAGGGATTTGTACAGATCGGCCTGATGCGCCTTCAGGTACTGGAGGACTTCATAGTCCTCGCGCCTGACCTTGCCAGCGTCGATTCCTTCTACATGCACCAGACGCAGCAGTTGTGCTACCGCGGGCGGCATGGTGCGGCCGCCCTCATAGCGCGAGCCACCACTCTGGGTGACACCGAGTCGGGACCAGAATTGCTCCTGGTTCATCCCCAGCATACGTCGAATTTGGCGAACATCGATTTTGTCCATGACGTGTCCTCTTCACGGTGTTGCATATGGCGGCAAGTATCCAAGATCCGAGTCCAAGATCCGAGTCCTTGCAAAATCCGAAAAATCATATAGCATATGCTGTACACATACAATGGCCCGATCGCAAATTCGCATGTTGGCGCGCCAAAGGTATGACGTAAACCTAGCCGCCGAGGATCCATCCTTCCCCAGCCGGTAACCCTTCCATGACCGACGCGTCGGGCAGCGATGTGCGCATTGACGACAAGCCGCTAACGGCAGCTGAGCTGCCTGCGGTAAAGAGTTTTCTCGCCACAGACAAGATTCTGGCCTATCTGCCGCCCGATGGTTCGGTAGCCGACTTGGCGGAAATGGCCTTGAGTCATCCGGAACGGTCCGTTGTCCACGTATGGCGTCTTGCGTCTGGCGAAATCATTGGGGTTGCCGGTCTCGAAATCCACGCGGATCGCAATGACGCCCAACTTTGGGTTGTGGCGCTGGATGTCGATGTCCACTATTGGATCCCGACGGCCGCTGCAAAGATGCTGCTGAAAGTTGCTTTCGTCGATCTCCGGCTCGGTTGCGTCAGGGCCCAGTGCCTGCGCGAGGATCGCCAGACGACAAGCGCGCTGCGCGATGAGCACTTCGTTGCGGACGGCGTCCAGCGCGGAAATCTGCGTTGGAAAGGGGCATGGAAGGATCGCTCGTTGTTCAGCGTCGCGAGCCCGGATTGGTTTGCCGCCACCAACCCGAAGACCACCGGCAATAGGTTCCTGCAATGCCGCGAGGAGGATCGCGGCCCGTTCTACGGCTTCATGATCGGCCAGGTCGTCCTGCTGGCGGCGCTCGTCTACCTCGCCTTCGTCACCGTAGGATGGATCGGCCTGCTGCTTTCATCGGTCTATGTGGCGGTGATCTTCCGACTCGACTGGCTGCTCTTTCAGAGAATCCGCCACGAGGCACGCTTCGGCATGCGCTCGCTGACCTTCGGATTCTTATGCGCAGCCGGATTCTCGATCCTTATCCTGCTGCAGACGATATTCAGAATCCGTTGGTCGGCAGGCATTTCGGCATCCTGGTTGTTGGTCGTTCTTGTGTTCCTGGCCCTCGCAGTCTTCCATTTGGCCGCCGCGAAAAAGGTGGCTGACCACAAGGCACCCTGGCTCTGGATAGGCTCGCTTCTGCTGGGACTGCCTCTTTGGGCGTGGATGGTGCTTTCCAGTTCCGCCGGCGAATGGGCGTCGATTTCAATCTACTCGCAGGGTTGGTCCGCCTGGACCGAGCGGGTGGCCGAGAGAGCGAAAGTCGTCGCCGAGCGCCAGCAATGGCAGGGTGCGCCGGCGCCGCGCGTTGCGGTCGCCTTGTCGGGAGGAGGTTACCGGGCTGCGTTGATCCATGCCGGCGTATTGGCCGAACTCGATCGCCAACATGTGCCGATACGCTACTTGACGACCGTGTCGGGAGGCTCGATCATCGGCGCCCACTACGCGCTTGGCTATCGGCCCGGCGATTTCATACGCGCGACCTGGCAGAACAAGCCTGGTCTGCTCTACAGCAAGCTCGGATTCTTCCAAGTGGTCTCGGCATGGCTGTTCCCTTGGCGGAGCGACGCGGACGATTACGCGAATCACTTCGCCCGCTTCTATTTCGGCAAGGCGAGCTTGCACGACCTGCCGGACCGGCCCGTGCTGATCGCGAACGTGACCGACATCGAGGCGGCGCCTCAGAATGCGCGCGAGGTGATTTTCAGGGAAGGCGCGGAGCAGCAGCCCGACCTGGCCCGTTCGATCCGCGTCGCCGACGTGGTGGCGGCATCGGGTGCCTTCCCGGGCGCGTTCGACCCGAAGACCATTCCCTGGTTTCCGAGCGGCAGTGGTGCGGTCACGGTGCCGGCCGTGCCGCGACGATTCGTCGACGGAGGTGTGGTCGAGAATATGGGGCTGGAAGGCCTGCGGCAGTATCTGCGCTGGCGGCGCGACATGAAACTGCCGCTGGAAAAACCGGATGTGCTGATAGTCTCCGATGCGAGCCGGCCGAGTATGTCGGCGCCGCTGGCGACCAAACCCGAATTGGCGGACCTCCTCGCCCGTGTCCAGGACATCTCCTACAGCGGTTTGCAGCGCCGTCTCCTTAATCAGTTTACCGGCCAAACGGATTTCTGGCGCTGGATCGAATCGCGCGATTGGGATGGCATGGTGGCCGAAGTCCCCTACGGCGTGATCGACAAGGACCTCGAAGCCGGGCAGCCAACAGTGTTGCGCGTCATCGTGATACCGACCACCTCTCCGCAGATGGAGCGGAAGCTCGCTGCCGTGGATCCTGCGCGCTGTGCCTTTGGGCCCCGTAGCGTCGGCTCCGTCCAAAAGGAAGTCGCGGCCTTCGACACGCTCAAGGAACTGCCGCCGGGAGACATCGAAAAGGCGGCGTGGCTCGGCTCGGCGCTGGCGACGCTGTACCGCAACGCTATCCAGTGTGCGCTGCAAGAATCCTCCGGTGCCGCGACGGCTTGCGCTGCCCCCGCAACGTTACCGAGCTGCCGGGATTTTTCAGCCATTGCCCAGGCCAGTCGTTGAAAGGGGTGGCACCGCCAAGCGTGTTTCTGAAACCGCCCTTCTAGCAAGCACCTTGCCTTGCTCGACCGGAATCATTTCCGCACGGCAACTGGCTCACCTAGTGCTGTTACCAAGTCCATGTAAACTATTTCGCGTCAGGAGGCCTCGACGTGCCAAACTGTGCGTCGCCACAAAACGCCTAATTGGAGGATGTATGCCTAGTCTATTGCCCGACGTAGATCCCGACGGTTTGCTTGAGTTCTCGGTGGTGTACACGGATCGTTCCCTCAACCATATGTCGCAAGCCTTCCAGGGCGTCATGAAGGAGATAGCGCGTATCCTGAAGCAGGTGTACCGCGCCCATGCGGCGATCGTCGTACCTGGCAGCGGCACCTTCGGCATGGAGGCGGTGGCGCGCCAGTTCGCAACGGGAAAGAACTGCCTGGTCCTGCGCAACGGCTGGTTCAGCTTCCGTTGGACGCAGATCTTCGACATGGGCCAGATTCCTGCGCATACGACAGTGTTGAAGGCGCGCCGCAGTGCAGACGGCGGGCAGGCGCCCTTCGTACCGGCGCCGATCCAGGAGGTCGTGGCCGCCATCCGCGAGCAAAGGCCCGATGTGATCTTCGCGGCCCATGTCGAGACGGCTTCCGGCATGATCCTGCCGGACGATTACTTGCGAGCGGTCGGCGACGCGGCGCGTGAGGTCGGCGGCCTTTTTGTTCTCGACTGCATCGCTTCCGGCTGTGTATGGGTAGACATGGCCGACAAGGGCGTCGATGTCCTGATCAGCGCGCCGCAGAAGGGCTGGAGTGGATCTCCCTGCTGCGCCTTGGTCATGCTAGGCCCGCGCGCCCGGGAACGCATCGAGGCGACCAGCAGCACCAGCTTCGCCTGCGATTTGCGCACATGGCTGCAGATCATGGAAGCCTATGAGAGCGGCGGCCACGCTTATCACGCCACCATGCCGACCGACGCACTGCGCAAGCTGCGCGACGTCATGCTGGAAGCGGAGCGCTATGGGTTCGACAAGCTCTGCGCTGATCAGAGAGCGTTGGGCGACAGGGTACGCGCCTTGCTGGAGGGCAAAGGCTACAAGAGCGTGGCCGCCGCGGGCTTCAAGGCACCCGGCGTTGTCGTCAGCTATACGGAGGACGCTGCCCTGCAGTCGGGCAAGAAATTCGCTGCGCTGGGCCTGCAAATTGCTGCTGGAGTGCCCCTGCAGTGCGATGAACCCGCCGATTTCCGCACGTTTCGTATTGGTCTTTTCGGGCTCGACAAACTGCGGGACATCTCCGGCACGGTGGGCCGACTCGATGCGGCCCTCGAGAAGATCGCTGCGAATGCATGACCTCGGCTCGGGTCGTGCGGATCCAAGCGTCGCCGACGTTATCCCTCAACAGCGAGCGAGGTCAGTTTTCATGAAGCGATATCCACTCCTGGGTGAAAGTCTGCTGATAGATGTTGTGGACAGCATCGCCACCGTCACGCTGAATCGCCCGCAGCAGCATAACGCGCTGTCGCGCGAATTGCGCACCAACCTGGCGATCGCCGTCGAATCGCTGCAGACGGACGACGACGTCAGCGTCATCATCTTCACCGGCGCCGGCGAAAAGGCGTTCTCGGCTGGCGTGGATCTGAAAGAGTTCGAGACCGCTCCCCTGACGCCCGACGAGATGGGCGTCGACTCGCGGCTGATGCGGGCATTCACGGCATTGCGCAAACCGACCATCGCCGCCGTCAATGGCGTCGCAGTGACCGGCGGCTTGGAGCTGGTGGTGAATTGCGACATCCTGGTCGCATCCGGCAACGCCAGTTTTGCCGATACGCACGTGCGCGTCGGCGTACTGCCCGGCTGGGGCCTGTCGCAATACTTGGCCCAGCTGATCGGCCCGGTGCGCGCGCGCTACCTCAGCTTCACCGGCAACTATCTCGATGCTGCGACAGCCAAGGAATGGGGCCTGGTGCTCGAAGTGCTCGCGCCGGACCAGTTGCTACCCTATTGCCGCAAGCTGGCGCGGGACATGCTGAGTTGCGAGCAAGCCAATCTGCGCGACTATCGCGATGTGATCCGCGAGGGACTGCATAAAGGCCCCGTCGCCGGTCTCGCAATGGAGAGCCGGTTGGGGAAAGCCAGCATGGCGCACTTCGACGCCGCCAGTTTCGGCAAGACGCGGCAGGCGATAATGGATCGCGGCCAGGGGCAGCTTACCGGCAAAGACAGCTGAGGTAGGTCGTGTCGTGCCGTCCGTAGAACCGTATTCGGAAAACAGCAGTCAGCAGCCGATGGCCTTTACTCGATTTGTGAACGAGGCGCGAAGACCGAATGAACTTACTCGCTAAATCGTTGTCCGGTCGCCTGCACTACGCCTGGATCATCGCCGCGCTCGTGTTCGTGCTGCTGCTGTGCGCTGCGGGCATGAGGTCCGTTCCCGGCGTACTCATCGTGCCACTCGAGCAAGCGTTCGGCTGGGATCGCACGACGATCTCCAGTGCCATTTCCTTGAACCTGGTCCTGTACGGGTTGGTGGGTCCCTTCGCGGGAGGCGCGATGCTCCGCTTCGGCATCCGCCGTACCGTCCTTTGCGCACTGGCGTTTCTCGCTTCCGGCATTGCGCTCAGCACGCAAATGACGCAACCCTGGCATCTTTGGCTCACTTGGGGATTGATGGTCGGCATCGGCACCGGCATGGTTGCGCAGGTGATGGCCGCAACCGTGGTCAACCGCTGGTTCGCTCAGCGCCTCGGCTTGGTCATGGGCCTGTTGAGTGCAAGCACGGCGATGGGCCAGTTGGTGTTCCTGCCCATGCTCGCGGCACTCGCAAGCACAGCCGGCTGGCAAGCCACCGGGTGGACGCTGACAGCGGTTATCGCGGCCCTCATTCCGTTGTGCGCCTGGCTGATGGTGGATCACCCCGAAGACATTGGCCTACGGTCGTACGGCGCGACGTCGAGCGAATCGAGTGCCGGAACGGCCGCGACAGGCAACCCTCTGGCCATCGCCTGGCAAGTGCTGCTGCGAGTCCTGCCCAAGCGCGATTTTTGGCTCTTGTGCGGCAGCTTTTTTATCTGCGGCCTGAGCACGAACGGCCTCATCGGCACCCACTTTGTCGCCTACTGCGTCGACGGCGGTTTGTCGGAAGTGCCGGCGGCGGGAATTTTGGCGATGATGGGCGTGACCAATCTTTTCGGCGCCATGGCCTCGGGGTGGCTGTCGGATCGTTACGACAACCGTTGGCTGCTGTTCGGATACTACGGGATGCGAGGTCTCTCGCTGCTCTATCTGCCGTACTCGGATTTGACCGTGCGGGGTCTTGGCATATTCTCGCTTTTCTACGGGCTGGACTGGACTGCAACCATGCCACCGACCGTGCGCATCACCACAGACCTCTTCGGTCGGCGCGACGCCGGCGTCATTCTTGGCTGGATCTTCTTGTCACACCAGCTTGGCGCCGGCATGGCCGCCATCGGGGCCAGTGCCATTCGCAGTGCATTCGGTGGCTACACGGTCGCGTTTTTCGCGGCGAGCCTGATGTGCGCAGTTGCGGCATTCGGTGTGCTTGGCATCCAGCGCGGTGCGCGCATGCCAGCCCCTACGCCTGCATAACGTGCCGTCGATCTCTGGCAAGCGAACGCCGCCTCCCGCGAATAACCACGGGAGGCGGCGTCCTTTGCAACTACGAGAACTTACGCCTTCTGGATGTTGGAGGCCTGCTTGCCCTTGGGGCCTTGGGTGACCTCGAAGGAAACCTTCTCGCCTTCCTGCAGCGATTTGAATCCAGGCATATTGATGGCGGAAAAATGGGCGAAGAGATCTTCGCTGCCATCATCCGGTGTTACAAAGCCAAAACCTTTGGCGTCGTTGAACCACTTGACTGAACCTGTTGCCATTAGAGCTGTTCCTTAAGTTAATACAAAATCAAAACGTCACGAAGACACTTCGGGTCATCCTTGGGTAGCAATCTCGCAACAGATGCGAAGATAGCCAAGCTGTAATTCGGGGAATTGAGGAACCGCAGACTTGCAGCACTGAAGAGATCTTGACAAGGGCATACCAGACCTCCTTATACGCGCCTTCGATGACGCCGTCAAATGTGTAGGTGGCCGAGTGGTCGTGGTCAGGGCACATCTACCATCGGACACGAGCAGCATACTCGAGCGTCGCCGACCCGTTCCTGGGCACAAGAACGTTCCAGGCAGCGATTCGCGAGGATTCTTTGGTGTGCGGCTGGCTTTGTTGAACGATCTCCCAATCTCCAGGAATCGGCTCCTGAACGCGCACTGTCACATCCTCGTCCTTGGCATTGCGTAGCTCGATTCTGAACGCTGTCTCGGCTGTGGTATCGCCGAGCTTCTTGTAGGAGGTTTGTCTGCGCTCGGCCGTGATATCGAAGGCTTCACCGAGCTTGAGTCTTGCCTTCTCATTCTTGGGCGTGTGTTCGATGCGGTCTTCGCCCACGAATTGGGCAGCACCCCTGCTGTCCTTGGCGTAGACGCGGACGATGCCCGCGGGCATCGGCTTTCCCAGTTGTCCGCCCTTGTTCTCGAACTCGAGGAATACGCCGGGCTTGAGTTTCTGCCCGATCTGGCCAAAGCGGTCGCGGTAATAGTAGTCGTTGCCCGACAGGAGATATTCTCGCCGTACCGGAATTTCTGCAGCGGACAGCAGCGCCAGCTGCTTGGTCTGATTGTCTGCGATGGAGGTTGGGCGATCGAAGCTATAGAGATGGTATTCCGCCAGGGATTCCTGTGCCACATCGGCGCGTCTCGCTACTGGCCCCGCCGCTGGTACCCCGTAAGCCGCCATGGGTTGCGGGGTACGAATCCGATTCACCGTGCCGGCAACCAGTTGCAGTGTTGCGTCTGTGTAAGCCGCACCGCTGCGATTGGTCAGCGTCACCCATCCCGACAGGTCCATGCGGCTGCTGTCCGCTGACAGGTTGGCAACGTAGTCCGCTTTCCACGACACACCACCGCTGAGGTAGGACAATTCCAGTGACGGGTGGCCCCCCGAGCTTTCGAGCAGAATGGATAGTGTCGGTCGATCGCGAAGATTGGCCGGTACGTTGTCGAAGACGATGCGACCCGGCACGCCGGTTTCGATGCGATCGGAAAATCTTAGTACCGTGCCGTTGTTGGCGGAGAGAACCTTCGCCTTTTCCGATCGTTCTTCACCGGTGGTTGGGTGCGATCGAATAACCGTCACCTCGCGACCGACGTACTTTTCCAGCAGCTTGGCTGGCGTCAACAGGTCGAAGTCGAAGTTCTGTTCCAGCAATGTGACAGGATTGCCGGTCACGGCCTTGAGGAGCGCGGTTTCAGGTCGCATTTGCGCTGACACATCGCGCAGACTCAAGCGCACCATCCCAGCCGGAAGCAAAACCTTGCGCCGTTCCTTCACCAGGGCCAAGTCGTCGTTATAGACGGTGATGGCGGTCGCTTCACGGTCGGTCGCGTCCGACACAACCTCCTTCGAGGCTTCCGCCGCTACGGCAGCGGCGGAAGCCAGAAACATCACTGCCACAAGTCGTTTCATTCGGATCTCCTCGGTCAAGGCCTATAGTTTATAGAAGTCGGGAAGACTCGCCTGACTTGGGGTTACGTCCGCTGCGTATGACTCGATTTAGGAATATGATTTAGCATCCTCATGATCATCCCAAACACAGCAAAGGCGCCGCCATCATGCCCTTGGAATTCAGGACCATCAAGAAACACGCCCGTCTCTTGGACCCCAGGAACAATTTCCAGGAACTCGAGGTGGAGAGCGAAATCCGCTTCCATCCGCTGACGGGGCGCACCTCGCGCATCGCCCACTTCGCCACCTTCCAGGGATTTCCCAAGACGGATCTCGGGCCGCTCGCGGAATCCACACGCAACGCCTGCCCCTTCTGCGCCGACAAGGTGGAAACCATCACTCCCAAATTTCCCTCCGACATGGTTCCCGAAGGCCGCATCAAGCTGGGGGAGACGGTGATATTTCCCAACCTTTCCCCCTACGACAAGCACAGCGCGGTGGCTGTGGCGACCCGGGAGCACTACGTGCCGCTGTTGGAACTCTCGTCCCGGCAACTGACCGACGCTTTCGCCGGGGCTTTGCAGTACTTCGAGCGCTGCGCCAAGGACGATCCGGAAGCCGAGTATCCGCTGGTGAACTGGAACTACATGCCCTACGCCGGGGCCAGCATGGTCCATACCCATCTCCAGGTGTACGCGACGTCCAACCCCGGCAATTACCACGCCGATCTCATCGACGCCAGCCGGGCCTACCGGAAAAAGAGCGGCCACAATTTCTGGGCCGATTTCCTCGCAGAGGAAATTCGGCTCGACGAGCGCTATATCGGCCGCACCGGCAATGCCGAATGGCTTACTCATTACACGCCATTCGGCACCATGGGAGACGTCCTGTTCATGTTTCCGAACCGCGCGTCGTCGTGGGACTTGCTGCCCCAGGATTTGTCGGACATGGTGCAAGGATTGCAGCGGCTCTTCCGCTATTACGACAGCGTCGGACTGCAAAGCTTCAATCTGGCCCTCTATCCGGGAGCCCGGGGCCAGGATTATTTCTGGACCCATGGTATCGTCAGCCCCCGCATTAGCCTCAATCCCGCTACCGGCGCCTGCGACATAAACGCCCTGCGCCATCTCTACAACGAACCCTTCTCCATCATACGACCGGAGAAGCAGCGAGACGACATCCGGCCGTTCTTCAAGTAGGCGCGCTCGCCGGGGCGCGAGAAGCCCCGTTCGACGCCGGTCGCGTAGGCCCGGCGGTCCATCACCTTCATCACTCGGGGCAAGAGCGGTCGCACCTCACTGCTCAGATCTTAGGCAGCGATGTCTATTGCCTGACCTATCACTTGGCCGAGGACATTGACGGTGGGACGTGGATCGGCCGGGTACTGCCGGTCTTTTCTGGAATGTTTGGGCTTTCCCTCTTCTCGGGACTCTGGCTTGCGGTCGTCGTGTGCATCCCGCCCCGGATGTACCGCTTGATTGCTGAGGCTTGGCTGCACGGAATCGAGACTCATGAGCGATCCCTTCAACCACTCCGCGATTCAAGCCGCGGATCGTTTAACTTCCCTGTCTGCTCCGCATACATGGCCCGCCATGTGCCAAGATCCTGGACGAAGCCCCTCTTCTTGCCCTCATTAACGGCAAACACGCGGCGCAACTTGAATCGGGTCACTGCGGATTGCCAGGACGCCGGGAGCGGGGAGGAGGGCGGTGCGGCCCGTCATGCGGGCACCGGCTCCACCACGAAGACCGGGATCTGCCGGGTGGTCCGTGTCTGGTATTCCGCGTACGGCGGGTACGCCGCCACCGCGATCTTCCAGAGTCGTGCCCGCTCGGCCGCGTCCGTGACCTCGCGGGCCTGCATCGCCTGCACCACGGTCCGGTCACGAATTTCAACCATAGGGTTTGCGCGCAGGTTATAGACCCACACCGGGTGCGTTGGCGCCCCACCCTGAGAGCCCACGAGCACATAGTTGGCGCCGTCATTGACGCGCATCACCGGGGTCTTGCGAACGGCGCCGGTCTTGTTGCCGATATTGGTCACGATGATCACCGGCAGCCCGGAGTCACGCAGCGTCGTGCCCTCGGTACCACCGCTGCGTTCATAGAGTTCAACCTGTTCGCGTACCCAATCTTTGGGGCTGGGAATATACGTCGCCATGGGATTCTCCTCGCTGCGCTTCGATGTTCGGGATTTCAGGTCGCACCGCAGATGTACGGCAGGACCTTGCCGATGGAGCCGCCGAGCGTCGCGTCGGCGATGGGGTCGAACGGCGTCGGCTCGGCGTTGACGATCACGATGCGGGCGCCCGCCGCTTGCGCGGCAGGAACCGCACCCGCCACTGGATACACGTTGAGGCTGGTGCCCACGCAGAGGAGGAGATCGGCCTCTTCTGCCGCCTCCATGGCGCGCGCGATCACCGCAGGCACCAGCGCCTGCCCGAAGGAAATGGTGTCGCTCTTGAGTATTCCACCGCAGTGCTCGCAGTGCGGATCCTCCTCGCCGGCGTGCAGGCGTTCGAGCACCTCGTGCATCGGGATCCTGCGCTTGCACGTCCAGCAAATCACCTGGCGCATGGTGCCGTGCACTTCGATGACGATTTCCTGCGAATTGCCGGCGGCCTGATGAAGCTCGTCTACGTTCTGCGTGATCAATGCGTGCAGCTTGCCGCGGCGCTCGAGTGTAAAGATCGCCCGGTGCCCCGCGTTTGGCTTCGCCTCCCAGGCCGGGTGAGAGACCCGGGAGCGCCAGGCAGCCTTCCTGACTTCGCCGTCGGCGAGGTAGTGCTGCAGCGTGGCGAGCTTCTCGGCAGCCGGGTTCTTGGTCCACACGCCTTGCGGGCCGCGAAAGTCGGGTATCCCGGATTCGGTGGAGATCCCTGCGCCGGTGAGAACCACGATGCGTGTCGCCGCGTCTACCCAGCCGCGCACGCGATCGATGGTATCGGGGTCGTATTCCTTGTCCATCTTTCGCTCTCGGTGCGAATTGACTTCAAGGCAATCTAACGCATGGCTTCTTACTGCGCAATACCCGCTGGGGAAATCCGTGGTCCGTCGAGGCGCTCAACGTTCTACAGCGTCGTGGTGTAATCGGCCATCGTCGGCCGCGATGTCGCAGGTTTGCCCCTGAGTACGGTCCCCACCGTAATGAAGCACAGCAGTTGCTCTCCGTCGCTCAGTCGGAAGAACCGTCTGAGCCGTTCCGAATATAACGACCTGCCACAGGAGATTCCGGCGCCGAAGCCCGTGGCATGGGCCGTGAGCAACATGTTCTGGATGGCACATCCTGCCGATATCATGCGCTCCTGAGGATGTACATCGCCCAGCGCAGGGCCCAGACGCCCGACGACCGTCACCAACAATGGACCTCGGTAGGCCTTCTCACGGGCTTCCTGCCGCTGCGTTTCCGTGGCCCCGCTATCGCGCTCGCTGAGCGCTTCCGCGAAAGCTTCGGCGAGAAGATGGCGCTTCTCCGCGGGAACGATGATCAAGCGCCAAGGCGTCAATTGCCGATGGTCGGGCGCGGCGCCCGCCGCGTTGAGTATGGTCTCGACCTGTGCGCGATCCGGCCCGGGATCGCCGAGGAACTTCGGCGAAGTGCTCCGTCTGGTATGGATGAGTGTCAAGGCAGATCCCAGTGGTTCCTGGTGTTCGTTCCAATGCACGCTCGTGTCCCTTTGCTGCCGCCGCCGTTCGATCAAGGTTATGACTTATAGCGCAAAACTGCCCGCAAATGAAATTCAACTACGTTCACTGTAGGGTATTGTGAGGCAATGTCCCTCTCGAGATCAATGCCAGGAAATAGCCAAACAGCGCCAGTGCGCGCCTGATAGATGCCGTCAAGATTCGACCTAGACCGCTTGACGCGACAGAGCCTACCGGCGCAAACTTAGAACCTATAGTTGGTTTCTTATACGATACTGCAGGCAGGAGGCAATGACCATGAAAATGGGATTCGTAGAGGTACTGGACCCGACCATGGAGGGGTCCAAGGTGCGGCGGACGTTGGCGCCGCTCGTCGACAGCGTCGATGACAAGATCGTGGGCTTCAGGATTTTCTGGAGCCGTTTCGACCTCTTCATGAAGCGGTTCGAGGAACTGCTGCGGGAGCGCCACAGGGTCAAAGGGATGGTCAAGTACTATGGCCACATGGGGGATATCGCCGGCGGCAAGACGGATGGGGCCGCGGAACCCATGGTGGGCAAGTATATGGAAGAGGCTGAGAGGCGGTCCCTGGTCAAGGAGTTCTACGACAAGAGTCAATGGGCCGTCGTCGGCCTCGCGGCTTGAGGGTCCTGCACGTCGTGGTGTATCCACGACTCAATCGCAGCCCAGAAGAAAGGCATTCCCACGGTCAGCATCGTGACTGAGGAGTTTAGGACCTTGGCGCTGACGGCAGCCCGTTCCCTGGGCTATCCGGACCTGCCGATGGTATTCGTTCCACACCCGTTCGAGACCTTGGCGGAAGAAGAAGTCAATCGACTGGCAGAGGAGAAGTTCCAAGAGATCCTCGACAAGGTAGCCGTTTCCAAGCCGGCATAGCGGGAACCATCACGATCAGAAGAGGAGACGGGCCGCAATGGGTGCTCTGGAACTGAAGTCGAAGCGGGTGCAGGTCGACAGCGAGGCGGCCGTCTTCGAGGAGTACTACCGGCGGGGATGGACTGACGGACTGCCGATCATCGCGCCGACACCCCAGCGGGTAGAAGAGATGTTGGCCTACGTGGGTATGGCGCCGGACGAGGAAATCGCGGAGGTACCGCCCAGGCGGGCGATGGCGACGGCGGAAAAGATCGCCATCAACGCGGTGATGGCCGGCTGCCTGCCCTCGTACCTTCCCGTGGTTCTGGCTGCCGTGCAAGCGATGGCAGACCCGACGTTCAACCTGTTTGCGCTCGACACCACGACCAGTCCGGTCTGCGTCCTCACGGTCGTCAATGGGCCGATCCGCGGACAACTGGACATCAACAGCAGCTACGGGTGCCTGGGACCCGGCTGGCGTTCGAATGCCACCATCGGCCGCGCCATCGCCCTGGTGGAGCAGAACATCGGAGGCCGCATCCCCGGCCCGGTCAGCAAGTCCACTCACGGACAGCCCGGCAGGTACACGATGTGTATCGCTGAATTCGAGGAGAAAAATCCTTGGGAACCCCTGCACGTCGAGAGGGGACTCAAGCCGGAGGACAGCGCCGTCACCGTGTTCTCGCCGACGGGCACGACGAGCATCATGGACCTGTGGAGCCAGTCCGCCGAAGGAATTCTGACCTTGTGCGCCCATTCGATGGATTGGGTGGGGAGCAACAACATGGCGTCGGCCAGGGGCGGAGAATCGCTCCTGATTCTGTCTCCCGCTCACGCCCAGATCATCGCCAAGGAGGGATGGTCCAAGGACGACATCCGGCGGTTCTTGATGAAGGAGGCCAACCAGACGCCCTTGTCCAAGTTCCCCAAGGAGAGGCAGGCGGCGCTCATCAGCGAAGGCAGGGTGGAGAACGGCTGCGTCCCCCTGCATTACCGGATGGACCAGTTCATGATCATGGTCGCCGGCGGGCTCGCGGGCTATCATGACACGTGGATTCCAACCTGGGGCGACTCCTACGCCGTGACGAAGAAGATCACGATTCCGTCCTGATACACCTCGGGGGCACGGGGCCCTCATCAACGCAGAGCGTGGGGCCGTCCAGCGAACG
>Ga0172380_10004291_pt1 | contig 18465 bp, 22 predicted proteins | sample Leawe162metaG_FD_119747 | JGI IMG/M metagenome (GOLD analysis project Ga0172380, IMG submission 119747) | Leachate microbial communities from a municipal landfill in Southern Ontario, Canada - Leachate well 162 metaG | ecosystem: Engineered > Solid waste > Landfill > Unclassified | place... | reverse complement strand
TTTATTTTTTTCCACCCAAATTGCGCTGACGAAATGGCAAGTTTAGTGATATAATTAAGTAAATCGATATTAACAAAATAATCAATTAAACCACGGCGCAACTTCGCATGTGCCGATACGTTAAACGAAATAAATTTTTTATCCTAGTGGGAATTTTGAGATTTGTGATTTAAATAAGGACAGAAAATTTGATTTTTAACTATTTATAGAGGGGAAGAATATGGAATTTGAAAAAATACAAACAATTGAAAAAATTGGAAAGAATAGAGAAAGGCTTTTGGAGTTAGAGAAAACTGGAAATTATGTTTTTCATGGTTCGCAATCTATTATAGAAATACTTGAACCACGTCAAGCAGGTGGACATAGTGATGAAACAGGAAAATGGGAGGATGATGGCAAGCCTGCAGTTTTTGCGACCCCCTATGCTGATTTGGCAATTTTTAGATCTTTAATAAATGATAAAGATTTTGAAAATAAATTTGGCATGAAGGGAGACGGATGGTATGTAACGGTCGATAAAAAATTGATCGAGAGAGCAAAAGATAGAATAGGTAAAGTCTATGTTTTGGATAAGTCTAAATTTAATCCCGACAGTTTTATAGGTATACAGTGTCGTAGCGAAGAAAGTGTAATCCCACTTGAAGTTATTGAAGTAAACATTGATGATTTGCCAAAAGATATTGAAATTGTTGAATAAGGAGTTTTGAAAAATTCCATTCACCCCTGACCCCTCTGGAATTTTTCAAAACAAAAATCAAATTTTCTTAACGATAATACAAAGTTTAGTTCAATAAATAACGAGATAAAAAATTTACATCGCACAACGCTGTGTATCTGGTTCCGTAAAAGAGAAAAATTAAATAATTCTCTATTTTAAAAGCCCTTTTTCAATTTTTTAAAAAAAGAGAGCTCCTGCAGGTTTTTACCCACAAGAGCTCATAGAGCTGTTTGCACCATTCAGACTAGTGCGCTTTTTTTTCCCGAAGGACGCCGTTAACCTCCTCCATGGGGACAATCCGACTTGACCTTCTAATCCCCAGCTCGGTATTGACATAAGTACCTTGGCGATACTGTTCAAGATATCTATCTTGATATCCCTGTCGACGTCCCATCCAAAATCCCAAGCCCCACAGGAGTAGTCCTGCAAAAAAGCCAATGATAATATATGTTCCCATCTGCGTTCTCCTTTGTTGAGATTGTTTGTTTGCCAGTAATTTTACTGACTTTATAGTATAGCAGGTTTTTTCTCTTCTGTCAATACCAAGAATTTTAAGAAATTTAAAAAGGGCTTAAATTAAGGTAAATTATTTAATTTTTCTCTTTTACTCCACCCAAATTGCGCTGTGATAAAGTAAAGTTTAGTGATATAATCAAAGCAGGTGGATGAATGAAGTTTTAATTAACACACAACGGCGCAACTTCAGATACACAGAAACGTTCTGCGAAATTCAAGCCTGAGCCTAAGTGATTCATACTTATAATAGCTAGCAAAAAATATGAGACTAAAAAATAAAATTGCCTTAATAACTGGATCAAGTAGGGGTATTGGAAAGGCCACCGCTTTGTTATTTGCAAAAGAAGGCGCAAAAGTTGTAGTTAATTATTTTTCCTCTGAATCTGAAAAAGAAGCATTTGCCGTTGTTGATGATATTAAAAAAATAGGTTCGGAAGCAATTGCGATAAAATGTGATGTTTCCAAAGAAAATGAAGTTATAAAGATGATTAACCAGGCCACGGAAACTTTTGGTAAAATTGACATTCTTGTTAATAACGCTGGCATCGTTTATGATGTCCCGCTATTTGAAAGAAGTATTGAACAATGGAAAAGGACGTTGGATGTCAATTTGATTGGAAATTTTCTTTGTAGTAAATATGCTTCCGAGCAAATGCTGAAAAAAGCTGGCGGAAAAATAATTAACATATCTTCAACAAATGCGATAAATAGCTTCAGTCCCGACGCGATTGATTATGATGCCTCAAAGGCTGGCGTAATAACATTGACGAAAGATTTTGCAAAAGAGCTTGCTCCGAATATACAAGTCAATGCAATCGCTCCCGGTTGGGTAGATACTGATATGAACAAAGATTTATCAAAAGAATTTGTTGAAGATGAAACAAGGAAGATATATCTAAAAAGATTTGCGCTACCAGAAGAAATAGCTAAGGCAATTTTATTTTTTGCCAGTGATGATGCTAGCTATATTACTGGAAGTATTTTGGTGGTAGACGGTGGACACGATTAGTAGTTAAACAACGAACGGCTCAGGCTTGAACATCGCAGAACACGGCATATCCGGTTCAGGAATTTTTCACAATTATATTTTATAAGGTAAGAAAAATTCCTTCTCCCAAATTTTTGTTCCGCTATCGCTGCACAAAAACTTCGGATAATGCCGATACGTTCTGTGAAATAAAATTCTTTCTTCTTTCTTTTTTTAAATTTGCTTTTTAATAATAAGGAAAAATAAGTTTTTTTTTTATCTATTTATATAGGGGTAATAAGGTGTTTTTTCTGCCCCTTTGTGGGCAGAAAAAATTTATTTATAATTTTTTATATAACCTATGCGCGTTTGACGCCAATTCATTAATTGGATATAATTGGATGTAGTTAATATATCCAAATGATATGGCTAAAGTAAAGCAAAAAAGCAATAATACTACAGATGAATTTTCAAAAAGACTTAATAACATCTCTACTGAAATAATCTCAAAAATCGCCAAAATTGATGAGTTGAAAGGCAGTTGGACTGGTGGCGCACAATTGAGTCCACAAGTTCTTAGTCGTCTTAAGCGTTCCGTTTTGATAACATCCACTGGAGCATCAACACGTATTGAGGGTGTGCAACTAACTGATGAAGACATTGAAAAGGTGATGCGCGGCATCAATATTCAAAAATTTTCTGACCGTGACACACAGGAAGTCAAGGGTTATTATGAGCTTTTAGAAAATATCTTTAACTCTTGGGGAAATTTGAAATTTAATGAGAGTTCTATCAAACATTTTCATAAAGAGCTCTTGAAATATTCCGACAAAGATCAAGGACATCTGGGCGACTATAAATTTGGTGAAAATAAAGTCGTGGCATATGACCAAGATGGCAAGGAAGTTGGGGTGATTTTCAATCCAACATCACCCCATCTTACGCCAAAAGAAATGATGGAGCTTGTGGAGTCGACGAATTTCTTGCTAGCTGAGAAAAAATACCATTCTTTATTAGTGATTGCTAACTTTCTAGTTGAATTTTTGAAAATTCATCCTTTTCAAGATGGAAATGGAAGAATTTCTAGAGTTTTGACAAATCTGTTATTGCTTCAAAGCGGGTATTTATATATGCCCTATATCTCACATGAAAAACTTGTAGAGGATAATAAGACAGATTATTATCTTGCACTTAGGCGCAGTCAAAAAACTTTTCGCACAAAAAATGAAGACATTACACCATGGCTTGATTTCTTTTTTACTATTTTATTGAAACAGTCGCAGCTAGCCATGGAACTGCTATCAAAAGAAAGCATCGAAAAGCTATTATCAGAAAAACAGCTTGCAGTTTGGAAGTTTTTTGAGCATGTTGAAGTGGCTGGAACAGGTGAAATTGTCAAAAGCACAAATATTCCTAGGCCGACAGTGAAGCAGGCGTTGGATGTATTATTGAAGCTTAAAAAAATAGAACGAATTGGACTTGGAAGAAGTGCGAGATATAAAAAAGTTTAGAGGTTTGTATTGATGCGCAATAAAAAATATGGGATTTGAATTTTAAGCAGGTTCAGGCGTCCTCGTCTGAACCTGCGGGAAGATGCCTTCTCCAGTCGGACGCGAGGAAATTTTTGAAAGACCAGTGATTTTTTAAGAAAAAAAGACCACTATCCATGAGATAGTGGTTGTTGAGAGCGGTCATACTTATGGGAATATTAACCGCCGCAATATATTTTTTTCATTCCTTCATAATAGTCCCAGCAATCCTGGCAAATGACAGTGTGGGGCTTTTCCGGAGTGCTTCGCACCATATGCCTGAGAACTTGGATAAAGATTTTTTCTCGTTCCCTACTCGGCGGATTATTGAAGAAAAAATCTATTACATTTTTGGCTTCCATACAGCCAAGAGGGCTGTGCAGCTCCATAATTATTCCTCCCTTAGAAAAGTTTGCAATGTGCTATTTTATTTTTTCTCCAAAAGCCTTTTTTGATTTTCTTGGATCAAGACGTCAACGATCGGGTCGAGATTGCCTTCCAAAATAGTCCTAATGTTGCTCCAAGATTCTTTCACGCGGTGATCGGTGATGCGGTCTTGAGGAAAGTTGTATGTGCGGATTTTTTCCGAGCGGTCACCGGTTCCGATCTGGGATTTTCGCGCGTCGCCTCTCTCTTTGGCGGCTTTTTCTTCTTCGGCCTGCAAAAGTCGGGAGCGCAAGACTTTCATAGCTTTTTCCTTGTTCTTGATCTGGGATTTTTCATCTTGGCAGGAAACGATCAGTCCCGTCGGAATATGGGTGATGCGCACGGCGGACTTGGTTGTGTTGACGGATTGGCCGCCCGGACCGGAAGAACAGAAAGTGTCGATGCGCAAATCTTTGTCTTCGATCCGGAGTTCCACTTCTTCGGCTTGGGGCAGAATGGCGACGGTGACAGTGGAAGTTTGCACGCGGCCGTTCTTTTCCGTTTCTGGGATGCGCTGAACGCGATGCACGCCGGATTCATATTTCATCTTGCCATACACTCCTTGCCCGTTGATTTCGAAAACCACTTCTTTGTATCCGCCAATGCCGATGACGCTGGTATTAAGCAAAGAAATCGGCCAATGGTTTTTTTCGGCAAATCTAGCGTACATCCGGAAAATTTCACCGGCAAAAAGCGCCGCCTCGTCTCCGCCCGCTCCCGCTCTGATTTCGGCAATCACACCTTTGTTATCGTGCGGATCCTTCGGAATGATCAAAAGTTCCAGTTCTTTCTGTAAGATTTCCCTTTTTTGCGACAGAGTGACATTTTCTTCCATAGCCATCTGTTTCATCTCGGGATCTTCTCCTTGTGAATTGATCATTTCAGCGTTGTCTCTCATTGCTTTTTCCACCGCTTCAAATTCGCCGATTTTAGCCATTATTTCTTCCATATTGGATTTTCGCTTACCTAAACCCGCCATTTTTTGGGAATCGGAAAAATTCCCGGCATCATTGAGAGCAGTCGAAATTTCGGCGTATTCCTTTTTTACGGCTTCGATTTGGTCGTTCATAGTTTTGGTAGTACAATTATAGTATAACAATAATGAGTTAGGCGCAATATTTAATATAAATCATCTGTTTTTTAATTTATCACAAAATCAAATATTCGATCTTTTGTTGCAGTACAAATATCTCATCTTTTTCCCTCTGGTTGTTATAGAGGGTCCCATTGTTACTGTAGCTGCCGGATTTCTGGCTTATCTGGGATATTTTAATGTGTACATTCTCTATCTAGTGGCTGTTGCCGGTGACATAGTGGGAGATGTTTTGTATTATTCAATTGGCTATTTTGGTGGCAAGCGCATTATGTCAAACGGACGCTTCCTTTGGATTAAAGTTGAACAAGTTCAAAAAATAAAAAATCATTTCGATAACCATTTCGGCAAGACGCTTCTTTTCGGCAAATGGACGCATTCGGTCGGGGGTGCTATTCTGGTAGCGTCGGGCATAGTAAGAGTTCCCTTGAAAAAATTTATAAAGTTTAATTTTATCGGTACAGTCCCCAAGACACTTGTTTTTTTGCTAGTTGGCTATTATTTTGGACACGCTTACGCTAAAATCGATACATACTTCGGATATATAACGATAGCAATGCTCTTTCTCATTATTACTGGAGCAACGAGCTATTATTTTACGAGGAAGCGCTAAGTATAATATTTTACTATAAAATGAAACACATTTCTTGTATAATTCCGGCTTTTAACGAGGGAGGCAGTATTAAAAACATCCTTGAAACAGTGGCCAACCATCCGGCTATCTATGAAACTATTGTTGTTAACGACTGCTCTAGTGATAATACGGGAGCTATCGTTTCTACTTTTCCCAATGTTAAGCTCATCACTAACCAAAAAAATCAAGGTAAAAGCACTTCGGTGTGCATTGGCGTGAAGGAGGCGGCAGGGGAATTTGTGTTATTTTTAGACGCGGACTTGATCGGGCTAACTTCTGAAAATATTTCTGCCTTAGTTATACCAGTAATAAAAGGTGAAGCAGATGTGACTATAAGTTTGCGAAAATACAAATTCTGGATGTTTCTTGGAATAGACCCGCTTTCTGGGGAAAGAGTATTTTCTAAAAATTTAATCATGGATAATTTTGAAAAAATCTGCGCCTTGCCATCTTTTGGCTTAGAGGCCTTCCTGAATAATTATATAATAGAAAAACATTATCGAATCAAAATAGTTCCATGGGAAAATGTGATAAGCCCATATAAACATAAAAAATACGGAATGTGGACGGGCATCAAAAGCGATATTGGTATGATAAGAGATATCTGCAGCATCGCTTCGCCGGCGCAGTTAGTTTATCAGATAGTGCGGATGTTGAAGCTGGTGAAATAATTTACAAATTGTATGAATATAGCAATTTTTAGCGATACTTTTCCTCCCCAAATAAACGGCGTGGCGAATGTCGTTGCTTTGTCTGAGAAATCACTGAGAAAGCGAGGGCACAATGTCCAAATTTTTACCGCAAGTGATTCGATGTCGTTTCCCTTTTTGGGCTACCCCGGCGAACGCGTGGCTTTGCCAACGGGGAGTATATATAAAAAAGTAAAATCGTTCAATCCGGATGTCATCCACACGCATACCCCATTCGGCGTTGGCTGGGAGGCTGTTTGGAGCGCCCATTTTCTCGACGTGCCGTTGGTCGGAACACACCATACTTTTTTCGATCAATATCTGAAACATGTTCATTTCGATTTTGATTGGTCACGGGAACTCTCTTGGAAATATGTCGCGAAATATTATAATAATTGCGATATCATTACCAGTCCTTCCAATGTTCTTATAAAAGATATGCTGGCCAATGGCGCGCAAAAAAAAATAATTTACCTTCCAAACGCGGTGGATACGGGATTTTTCAGTCCGGCAGCGAAGGCAGTTCGGTTTGTGCTGAAAGATAAATTTGGAATAAGAGGCCTTTCTGCCGTGTATATGGGCAGGTTGAGTTATGAAAAGAGCATCGAGCAAGTCATTAAAGCTTTTAGTCTTGTTGAGAAGAAAATTTCCGATGCTAGTCTTTTGATTATTGGTGATGGTCCTGAAAAGGCTAAATTACAAGAGCAATGCGCCAAGCTTGGTTTGCAAGGGGTCATATTTACGGGAGTTCTGCGCGGTCAAGTTCTCGTATCCGCGCTTCAGGCGGCTGATGTATTTGTGAGCGCAAGCAAAAGTGAAAATATGCCGCTCTCCATCCTTGAAGCTATGGCAACAGGTTTGCCGGTTGTTGGCGTCAGAGCGTTGGGCATTCCTGAGATTGTTGAGCATGAGAAGAATGGTTTTATCGTGTCTCCCGATAGTCCCAAGGAACTGGCGGAAAAAATATCAGAGTTACTGCTTGATGAAAAGCTGAGAACAAAATTTTCCGCTAATTCGAGAGAGCGAGCACTTTCATTCGGAGAAGAGGAAATCACGCGTCAGCTCGAAGAAATCTATCGTTCGGCCATAAGTGGATTTAAGGCTTCTCATAATAAAAATAAAACAATATGAAAAAAATCGCTTCCAAATATAAATACTGCTGGAAAAGGCACGGTTTCCGTTATGCGGTTTTTTCCAGTCTGGTCCTTCTGGCGGCCAGTCTGACCATCAATCATTTCACCGGGCTTTATGCCAATATGAAGGCGGGCAATTATGTGAATGATATCCTGCTGGACAATCTGCCCGTAATGGATGTGGATGGTCTTTTGAATTATGGCGTGGAGCTGTTTTTCTTGTTCGTGATGTATTGCGTGATCGTGGAACCGAAGAGAGCCCCATTCACATTGAAAAGTATCGCGCTTTTCTATCTGATCCGTTCCGTTTCCATCACACTGACCCACTTGGGACCGTATCCAGTCATAACGCCGATCGATCCGAATAATCTGTTGGCGACGCTTATTTCCGGCAATGACTTTTTTTTCAGCGCGCATACGGGCGTCCCGTTCTTGGTCGCCCTGATCTTCTGGGACGAAAAATTGATAAGGTATATCGCTATCGCAGCTTCGATCACTTTCGGCAGCGCGGTCATTCTGGGACATTTGCATTATTCCATCGATGTCTTTGCCGCCTTCTTCATCACTTATACGATATTCCATATAGCGATGAAGATCTTTTCCCGGGAATATAAATTATTCAAAGAAGAATAGGCTATGGAACTCAATGCGAATAAGGAGGATGCTTCTTTGACAAGGGCTTGTCTGGAAGGCGATGAGCTTGCCTTTAAAGAACTGCTCGATAAATATCTAAAGCCAATCCATAGCTTTCTTTTTTATATGGTAAAAGATACTTCCGCGGCAGAAGATCTGACCCAGGAAACTTTTATCAAAGTTTGGAAAAATTTGCGTAAGTTCGATCAGGAAAAAAGTTTCAAGACTTGGCTTTTTGCGATTGCCAAAAATACCGCGCTGGACTTCTTGAAAAAGAAAAAAACGACTCCCTTTTCGTTCTTTGAAGATGAAGAGGGGAATAATAGGTTGGACGATGTGTCAGAAAATCTGATCTTGCCCGATGAGATTTTGGAAAGGAAGGATATCGTTCGTGAAATGGAGGATGAATTAGCCAAGATTCCGGAAAAATATCGAGTGATCCTGACCCTTCATTACAAAGAAGACTTCACCCTTTCCGAGATTGCGGAAATTTTGGGTCGGCCGTATAACACGATCAAAGCTTACCATAGTAGGGCCTTATTGCAGCTCAAAAAAGCCTTTCTAGACAAATGATGTGTCCGAAATGATGGTCGGGTCGTATATAGACATATGAAACAGAATCTACATCAAATATTTAAGAGCATCAGGACAACTGAGCCATCGTCAGAACTGTCAGATTTGATCATGGTCAAAATAGGAGCCTTGCGAGAAAGACGGGCTAAGGAAAACTTGCTATGGTCATATTTCAGCTTGGCGGGATCACTCGGCGTTTTCATCTGGACAGTCTTTGAATATGGGCAGGCTTTTTTGCAGTCTGATTTTTGGATCCTGATGCGCCTGCTCCTGACGGATGCTTCCTCAGTCCTTAGTAATTGGAATGACTTTCTATTCTCGCTGCTTGAAACATTTCCAGCCGCCAGCGTGGCCATCATGCTTATGCCGGTTTTTGCCATCTTGCTTTCTTTTTCCATATATTTTAAATTGATCAATAGGCGTCATTATAATTATATTTAATCTAAATTTATGAACGAAATGATGAAATCTCGAGGATTCAAGGCGGCTGCCATAGTGATAGCATTCATTTTGGTGGCACTCGTAAGCTTTATCGGGGGAATCAAAATCGGTTCTCATCGGGCTTTGTTTTCCGCCCGCTGGGGAGAGAATTACGCCAGGAATTTTATGGGCAATCGACCCCCTATGGATCGCTCGGATTTAATGATGCGTAATTTTGAGGGGCGGGATTTCCGCAATGCCCATGGTTTGTCCGGCACGATCATTTCCGTGGCCGCGGATAAATTGATCGTTAAAGACAGGGATGGCAAGGAAAATACAGTAACCGTGACGGACAGGACCATTATTAAAAATCAAGCTAATGATTTGGCAATAGGCGACCTCAAAGCTAATGATAAGGTGGTAGTCATGGGCAGACCGGATGATACCGGTACGGTTGAAGCTGATCTTATCCGCGTTTTCAATGATTTACCCCCAATGGATCAAAGCAACAGCAATCCGCCGGCGGAGAAGGGTAATCCGGCCGCTTTGCCAAGTGATAATCAGCCGACTCAAAATAATAATCAATAATTATGAATATGAAGAAGCAGCGCTACGTGTATCTGGCAATCATTATGATTCTGATAGTTGGGGGATACTATTGGTATAAAAAAACTCAAACTGCTGGGAGCCAAGTCCAATATAAGACGCAAGCGGTGGAAAAGGGCACACTCATAAATTCGGTTTCAGCTTCGGGAAACGTGGTTGTGGATGAAAGCGCCACGGTCGATCCGGATATCACAGGTACGGTAGCTAATCTGGCAGTCAGCGTGGGGGACACCGTGAAAAAAGGTCAGCCGCTTTTCACCATCATTAACGATCAATTGGGCATCAGTGCAAGTCAGGCCGCCGCGACCTATAAATCAGCGCAAGCTTCTTTGGTCTCCGCGGAGGCCGGAATCGATTCGGCGGAGGCAGCTTACAAATCGGCAAAAAAGAATTCTTCTTCCGTGCATGAAGACAAGACTGCCGCCGAGCAGAAGATTGAGGCGGCCAAAATTTCCGCGGAGGCCTCGCAGCAGAATCTGGCCAATGCTTTGTCCAGCCTGAACTATGCTAGGCAGCAAGCGGCCAAAAGGAATGTCACTTCTCCGATCGATGGTACGGTCAATGAAGTTAATATCAAAAATGGCGATGATTTGAGCCGAGTTTCCGGTTCCGGCAGCAATGCTCAGGCACCGATGATCATCGGTGATATGGCCACGCTCAAAACTCAGGTGCAAGTCAATGAAGTGGATATTTCCAATGTCAAAATCGGGCAAAAAGCCACTTTGACTTTTGATGCTCTGGCTGATTTCACGGCGACGGGAACAGTGGAGGCTATGGATTCTTTGGGTGCGGTGAGTTCGGGCGTAGTCACTTATGACGTGACCATCGGTTTTGACAGTATCGATGCGAAAATAAAACCCGGCATGAGCGTTTCAGCGGCCATTACCACCAGTGCCAAACAAGATGTCATCATTGTTCCGAGTGGCGCCGTCAAGACTCAGAACGGACAATCTTATGTTGAGGTTTTGCAGAATGGATCGCCCAAGCAAGTCAAGGTGCAGGTCGGAGATGCCAATGGTACTGACACGGAAATAAAAAATGGCGTGAACGTGGGCGAAGAAGTGGTCACACAGACCATCAAGTTCGGAACTTCCGCTTCGACAACCAGCCCATCCAATACTAATAAAGGATTCAGGATGTTCGGAGGATAAAGTTAAAAAAGAAATAGGCTATTAAATCATATGATAGAGTGCAAAGATTTGGTTAAAATATATCGAAACGGTGACGTAGAGACCCAAGCCTTAAAGGGTGTTTCTTTCAAGATTGAAGAAGGCGAATTTGTGGCGATCATTGGTCCGTCGGGCAGTGGCAAATCGACGTTGATGCACATCATCGGCGCGCTGGATACGCCGACTTCGGGCAGATATATCTTAGGCGGCCAAGAAGTTTCCAGTCTCGATGATGACGAGTTGAGTGATATCCGTCGGAATAAGATCGGGTTCGTCTTCCAATCGTTCAATCTTTTGCCGCGGACGACAGTTATGCGGAACATTATGTTGCCTTTGCTCTATTCCGATACATCGGCGAAGGAACGCGAACAGCGGGCGCGTGAATCTCTGAAATATGCCGGTATGGACGAAGATAAGATCCATAACCTTTCCAATCAATTATCCGGCGGACAGATGCAAAGAGTAGCCATCGCGAGAGCCCTTATCAATAATCCCAGCATCATCTTGGCGGACGAACCGACCGGAAATTTGGACACCAAGACCAGTCATATCGTAATGAAGACGTTCCAAGAATTAAATGCCAAAGGCCACACTATCATTCTCATTACGCATGAAGAAGAGATTGCGAATTTTGCTGACCGAGTCATTTCGATCAGAGATGGCGTAGTGGAGAAAGATGAAAGGATTAAAAAGTAAAAAGATACAAGAAACAATAACCAAACAATATTCAATAATCGATATTCAATAATCAAACCGGTTTCGAATATTGAATTTTGGAATTTGAAGTTTGTTTGTAACTTGTTTCTTGGTTATTGATAACTCTTATGTTTATCGATCTAATCAAAGAAACACTCTGGTCTTTGACCGGCAATAAGGTCCGTTCGTCTCTCACGATGCTCGGGATCGTGATTGGTATCGCGTCCGTGATCGCGATGGTAGCTATCGGACAAGGGGCGCAAAATTCTATCGCGAAAAGCATCGAATCGATCGGATCCAATCTGATCATCGTGATGCCGGGGGCGGCTCGGGGTGGCGGGATCAGTCAAGGACGCGGCAGTGCCGAGACGCTGACGATGGAAGATGTCGACGCGATCAGTACGCAAGTGCCGGACGCCGCCGCGGTGGCGCCTGAAGTTTCTCGGCGGTACCAAATTACGGCCGGTGCCAACAATACCAATACTCAAGTAGTCGGGACTTTGCCGGCCTACACGGATGTGCGCAATATCCAGATCGATCTCGGTTCTTTTTTGAACGCGCAGCAAGTACAAGCTTCTTCTAAAGTGGTGGTGCTTGGAGCGACGGCTCGAGATGATCTTTTCGGCGCGGATGCCAATCCGGTCGGTCAATCCGTCCGCATCAACGGGATAAGTTTCACGGTCATCGGCGTGACAGTCCTGAAGGGTGGATCGGGTTTCAATAATCCGGACGATTATGTCTACATTCCGATTACGACCGATCAACATTATCTGGCTGGCAGCAACTATGTTTCTGACATCAGTATCGCGGCCACGTCTTCTGATACCATTGCGGCCGCGCAACAAGAAGTCACCAACCTGCTTCTTTCTCGTCACAAAATTTCCGATCCGACGGCCGCTGATTTCAACATTATGAATCAGGCCGATATCATCTCGACCGCGTCCAGCGTGACAAGCACATTCACGACACTTTTGGCTTCCATTGCCGGTATTTCTCTTCTGGTCGGCGGCATCGGTATTATGAATATGATGCTTACGACTGTGACTGAGCGGACGCGTGAGATTGGCCTCAGAAAAGCGGTCGGTGTGAGGAAATTGTATATCAATTTGCAATTTTTGGCCGAAGCGGTCGTTCTGACCTTCGTTGGGGGATTCATCGGGATAATCCTGGGTTGGATAGCTTCGATGGTCGCTTCACGTTTCTTGAACCTGACCACTGAGGTGTCTCTTTCGGCCGTACTTTTGGCTTTTGGTGTTTCCGCCGGCATCGGCATCATCTTCGGTTTTTATCCGGCGAGACGCGCAGCCTCTTTGAGTCCGATCGAAGCACTTAGATATGAATAGTCAGAACCACTGATTAATAATTAAGTAATAATAAAATTATGAACAACAAAGTAATTGTAATTGCAGTAGCAGTCGCGCTCATTATGGGCGGTGCCGGTTTTTATGGCGGCACAGTTTACGGAAAAAAATCATTGGTTTCTAATAAACAAGGAGGAATAGGGATGATGGCGGGTAATTTTTCTGGACGAAGTGTCGGCGCAGATGGTCAAGGGCAGGCGCGTTCCGGTGGAATTGGAATGAAAAATGGCAATGGTGGCGGGTTTTTGACGGGCCAAATAATAGCCAAAGATGACAAAAGTATCACCGTCAAAGACAGGAATGGAAGTTCAAAAATCATCCTCTATTCCTCTTCGTCCACAGTCGGAAAAACCGTCGATGGTTCAACGGCTGACCTTGCGACGGGTCAAGACGTGATGGTGACGGGCACGACCAATTCTGACGGATCGTTGACGGCGCAGAACATCCAGATCAGACCGGCCGCTTCGTCGCAAGACGCGGGTGGTGGTGCTTCTGCTGGTAGCGCTACGAACTAAAAGCAAATTTTATTTCGGGGAAAATAATCTTGTCGCAATGTAGGGACGAGTCCGCCAGCCGGCGGACTCGTCTCTACTGCATTAGAAATGTGTTTTCATTTGACTCTGCGTGTGTGAGTGCTATTATTTTCTATACGATAGATTTAAGCCTATTTGAAAAAAATATGGAATATCCAGTCCGAATCAATAAATATTTGGCTAGCCAGAACGTGGCTTCGCGGCGCGAAGCGGATGAGCTTATTCGCGGCGGAAAAGTTAAGATCAATGGCAAAAAGGCCAACTTGGGCGATATAGTGCAGGAAGCTGACGCCGTCACTTTTTCCAATCAGAAAAAATGTGTCTACTATATCTTGAACAAGCCGAACGGTATTGTGACGCACAGTCCTCAAAAAGGCGAGAAAGGCATCTTGGAAACGATCAAGTTTCCGGAAAAAGTTTTTCCGTTGGGGCGTTTGGATAAAGACTCTCGCGGACTTATCATCCTGACCAATGACGGACGGCTGACTGATAAACTGCTTAACCCTGATTATGAACATGAAAAAAAGTATGTAGTGCAGGTGAACCATCCGATGACCAAAGAGTTTATCAAGCGGATGGGGGATGGCGTGAAATTGGATGATGGTTACCGCACTAAAAAATGCGTCGTGAAACGTGAATCGCCGGATTTTTTTTCCATCATCCTGACTGAAGGCAAGAAGCGCCAGATCCGACGGATGTGTTCGGCTTTGGGCTACCGCGTGACGGATCTTAATCGGGTGAAAATAATGAACATCCAATTGGGCAATCTGGGTGAAGGACAGTTCCGCGCCATCAAAAAAGACGAACTGCAAAAACTCCTGCAAGATCTGGGATTATAATCTCAAAAAACATTAAGGGAGCTCCGGAATGATTTCCGAAGCTCCCTTTCAATTGTCGATCTGTTTTCTTGCAAAAATTATCTTGATGATTTTTTTAACAAAAAGATAAACGCTTTTGAGAAAAAACCAGATGACATATCCTAAGATGACGAGCAGTCCTAGTGCTGCTATAACAAAAGAATATAAAAAAAGAAAAATACCGCCTGATTGTTCCATGATCGACCCTCCTTTTGGCTGCGTTGTTCATTTTTGCGATTATATCACAAAAACCGGTCACAATCCATGACCACTTTGATTTTTCAGAGATAAAAGACTAGAATAAGTGTAGTATAGGATACATCAACAATAATCAATTAAGACAAAACTATGTCAAAAAACGAAAGCACAATGGATCGCGCAATTCGGGCGGTCATCGGAGTGATAATCTTTTACGTGGCCTATGCCATGCTGGCCGGCATCGCCGCGTTGGTCGGTTACATCCTGGCCATCATCCTGCTCGTTACTGCCATTACGGGCTACTGCCATATCTATAAAATAATGGGGATCGGTACGCTGAAATAGTCGGAACAGGGGATATGCTGCGTACTAAAAAACACTTCATTTCGAAGTGTTTTTTTCTTATTGTCGTTTTTTTTGGAGTAATGTATAATAAAGGGGAATTAAAATGGACTAATCATTTAAGAATAAAAATATGGGAATGGAGTTGCCAAGATTTGGGTTGTTCGATGAAGATCCTGAAAAAAGAGCGGCGCTTGAGGCTGCGAAGAAAAATGGAAGACGAGAAGAGCAAGGGGAAATAATAATAACAAATGCTACCGAAGGCAAAGAAGTTCTAGTTGACGGAGATATAGTGGGCAAGGAGCAAATAGCGAGAAGTGTTACGAATAAGAATCTGGAGCAAGTTCAGGAATTGTTGGAGGGGAAGCCTGATTTGGGAAAGATCAAAAAGACGATAGCTTTATTGGAAGATCATATGGAGTATATCGAAAAAAATCCAACCGATAAGAAGCAAGACGGAAATGATATGGATAAGATGAAAGAATCTCTGAGTCTTCTAGAGATAGCTGAAAAAGTATTGTCTCGGGGAAATTCATTCGAAATCGCTAAAAAGATCATGTCAGCCGGAGGCAAGGAATATTTGAGAGGGCTCTCATTGAAACTTAGGGAGGCTGGTCGATTGACGGCCGATGCCGGCCGTGACGCCGAGATTGGGAAAGTGAAGGAAGAAATGGCTGCGGCTATAAACACTTATGAAAATATCTTGGCTGTCGATGAAGAAGCCGTCAAAGACGTCAAGTCGACGATCGAAATGCTGAAGGATGACCTCGAGCGTATGTAGCAATAGGGCAACACAACCTATTGGCCGAAACCGCCGACGACCATGATTTGGACCAACAATCATAAAAAGCGATATTTTCTCTTTGGGAAAATATCGCTTTTTTATTTCTGAATCAGTTTCAGCCTCCTGCCTGTGTCCGTGGCGACATGGACAAGCAGTATCTCGTCCATTTCACGCAAGATATGGACAATTCTACTCCCTTTTTTGGGTTTGGAGAGATCCACCAATAAGGCGTTTCCTTGGTTCTTGCTCACATCAAGCAGATGCAAGGACAAAAAAATCCCCTTATTGTTTTTGTGGCTGAAATAAGCCGCAAAGTAACGGGAAAACCTTTCAATGTCAATCCCTTGGATCTTTTCGGAAAAAACTATTAACAATGAATTGGTCTTTCCGAGAATGATCACTTCTTCTATTGAGCGGAGAATATCTTCTTCGCTCAATTTTTTCGGCAGTTTGCCTGGAAATTTTATGAGCGGTAACATGGCGTATCTCCCTCTAGGTTTGTAGTTTATGTAAAGTACTAAGCTTGTACGGCTTTGCAGACTATCATATCAAGGAGTCTTTGTCAAGGTCAAAGAGCTGGCTTCAGTTGGCTGGAGAGGTTTATTCTTTGTGAGCCATCTGGAGAGACTAGGACGACTTCTTTCCTGACTTTGTCCGCGCCAAGCTTCTGTGCTTTAGTTTCGGAAATTTTTTTGCCGCTGGCAATCTTGTAATAAAAGACTTTTTGGACAAAGCCGGTCGAGGTGGATTCTTGTTCGGTCGGGGGAGCGGTAGCGGATCTGTCATAAGCCAAGAAAGTTTCATCAGGGTATGAAGCGAGAGCTTGGGATATGAAGCGGTTCCAGATAGGGGCGGCTACGAAAACTCCATCGGCTCCGGCGCGCATCGGGTGATTGTCATTGTTGCCGGCCCAGACGCCGACTGCGATGTCGGGGGTGTAGCCGACCGTCCAAGCGTCGCGGAATTCTTGCGTGGTGCCGGTTTTGGCGGCCACTGTGCGAGTCGGAAGAAAAAGCGGGCTGTTCGGTCCGAAAGTCGGGGTGCGAGCCTGATTGTCGGACAAAATGGAATTTATCTTGCGCGCCACTTGCGGATCAAGCACGGGCAAATCTTGCGCCTCATTCTTGTAGAGGATTTTCCCTTGGCTGTCGGTGATTTCCAGGATCGGATCGATCGGATTCCTTTTGCCATCATTGGCAAAAACTGAAAAAGCGGAAGTTTCATCAAGTAGCGTGACTTCGCCGCCGCCGATGACCAATGATAATCCGTAACGATGCGGATCATTGAGTGTGGTTATGCCCAGACGATGAGCCATATCAATGGCATCCGGCAGGCCGACGGCACGTAAAGTTTTGATAGCTGGAATGTTAAGCGACATGGCCAAGGCTTGCCGCATGGAGAGTACTCCGTGAAAACTGCCGTCATAATTCCTGGGGATATAATCAAGTCCGCTGCCGTCAGGTCCGAAATCGGTCGGGGCGTCCAAAATCAATGTTTCCGGCTGATAGCCTTTCTCAAAAGCTTCGGCATAGACGATCGGCTTGAAGGATGAGCCGGGCTGGCGAGGACTGGTGGCGACATTGACTTGGCCGTCAATACTTGGATCAAAATAATTTTTAGATCCGACCATGGCCAAGATCTGGCCGGTGCGCGGGTCAATGGCTGCGAGGGCGGCGTTTTCAGCCCCATAGCTTTTTAAAGCTGAAGCGCTGTCGGTGATTACGTTTTCAGCGAGCTTCTGCTTGTCATAATCGAGAGTAGTGTAGATTTTCAGGCCGCCGGTTTCCAAAAAATTTTCTCCATATTTTTTTCCCAGAAGAGACTGGACATAGAAAACGAAATGAGGCGCATCGATCGGTTGGGAGAAAGGTGCCAATTTTTTGAGCGTATCGGTTCCAAGCGCGATGGAGATGTCCTTCGGAGCGGCGAGTTTCAACGCGGAGATCTGACTCAAAATTTCTTTTTGTCTTTTGATGAGCAAATTCCTGTTTTCTCCATAAGGAGAATAGAAAGTGGGAGCTTTGGGCAGAGCGGCTAAAAAGGCGGCCTCATCCAAGGTGAGTTCACGGGCGGGTTTTTTGAAATATGTCTCGGCAGCGGTTTCAATCCCATAAGCATTCGAGCCATAAGGGACTTCATTCAAATAAGCATCCAAAATTTGGTCTTTGGTATATTTCCTTTCCAATTTAACGGCATAAACAGCTTCCATGATCTTTCTCTCCAAGGTCTTTTCACGACTGAGAAAAAGACTGCGGGCGAGTTGCTGCGTGATGGTTGACCCGCCTTGGACAGTCTCGCCGGCGACAAAGTTCATCTTAAAGGCCCGCAGGACGGCCAAAAAGTCTACGCCAGGATGGGTGTAGAAGGAAGCATCTTCTGTCGCGATGGTGGCGGCGCGCATTACATCGGGTATTTGCGAGTGGGCGAGGATCTGTCGATTTTCTTCTCCATGCAATTTATACAGAAGGTGTTCTCCGGTGCGGTCATAGATGAAAGTGGTCTGAGCCGTGATGCTTGGCAAAAGGCGGTTGCCGACAGGAGTTTTAACGGTCAAATAGAAAAAAACAACAACTAAAGGGATAAAAAGC